>JAEEGG010013648.1_pt1 | contig 17345 bp, 18 predicted proteins | sample 9134161 | NCBI WGS metagenome assembly JAEEGG01 (sample SAMN16246543, study PRJNA631951) | gut metagenome | biome: gut microbiome; feature: rumen; material: CR-attached | host: Bos | place: Iran: Karaj | collected 2018-10 | reverse complement strand
AGCGATGGCGAGGTCGCCAATGTGCAGGTCGTTATTGATAGAGCCGGCAGAGCCTACGCGGATGATGGTCTTGACATCATAGAAGTTATAGAGCTCATAGGTATAGATTCCGATAGAGGCCATACCCATGCCGTGACCCATCACGCTGACGCGCTTGCCTTTGTAGGTGCCCGTATAGCCCAGCATGCCACGAACCTGGTTGAAGCAAATGGGATTGTCGAGGAACTTCTCGGCCATGAGTTTTACACGCAGCGGGTCGCCCGCCATGATGACAGTCTCGGCAATGTCGCCGTACTGAGCCCCAATGTGGGGAGTAGGAGTATTTTTCATAAGCTTTAAATTGAATGAGTTAACAACTGATGTTGCAAAGATAGCAAATTCTTTTGAAAACAGAAACAAAAAACGGAAAAAATATTACGATGACAAAGAAACAACGCTACGAAACAATTCTCAGTTACTTCCGAAAGGAAATGCCTGAGGCTGATACGGAACTGGAGTTTGGCAGCATCTTCCAGCTGCTGGTGGCTGTGGTGCTCAGCGCACAATGTACGGACAAGCGCATCAATCAGGTAACGCCGGAACTGTTCCGCCAATATCCTGACGCCAAGGCAATGGCACAGGCTAAGGTGGATGAAGTGCTGGAGTATATCAAGAGCGTATCCTACCCCAACTCCAAAGCGGAACATCTGGTGAAGCTGGCACGCATGCTGGTGGAACGTCACAACGGTGAGGTGCCTGCCGACATGAACCAACTGCTGGACCTGCCTGGCGTAGGACGCAAGACGGCAAACGTTATCCAGTCGGTGGCTTTCGGCAAATCGACAATGGCTGTCGATACGCACGTCTTTCGCGTAAGTCATCGCTTGGGACTGGTCTCTGCAAAGGCCGATAACCCCTTGAAAGTGGAACGGGAACTGGTAAAAAACATACCCGTGGAGGATATTCCACGGGCACATCATTGGTTATTGCTTCACGGACGCTACGTCTGCACGTCACGCCGTCCTCATTGCGAACGCTGTGGGCTTAATTACGTTTGCCCTTCTGCCAGCCATTACCTTTCTGCCAGCCGTGACCCTGTTGCCAACCATTCTGCCAACCTTTCATCATCTGACGATGGAAACGGTTCTCAGCCTGCATGATCACATAGACTTTCGAGGCAGAAACTTCCTTCATCATCTTCTTATGATAGTTGACTTCCAACTGGCGCAGTTCCAGATTCAACTTGTCATACTCGATAATAGCCTGCTTGCAGGCCTCATCGCCTGAAGGCTTGTTCATACCCAGTTTGCGCATCTTGTCGTAGATGACGCGCTGTTTCTCACGTAACTCACAGAAAACGGGATACACCTTGTCGGCCTCCTGAGGCGTAAGCGAAGCCTCTTTGATAATAAAGGCTTTCAAGGCTGCCTCAAACTTCTCCGGCGAGAAACGCTTGTCCTGAGCGTTCACCATGATGGTCATTATCAGCAACAGACTGATTGTTATAACCTTCTTCATCTTGTTTAGTTTTTTTTATCGTTCACTTACTCCTCTGCCAGCAACTGGTAAATATCCATATTGTCCAGCATAGCATAATCGGCAGCCTCGTCGATATACGACTCCGTTACAGCCATCTGCTGTTGACTGTCGTCACCCTGATGGAAATGGAAGGAGAAGGCTGTGACAAGCAAGGCTGCCACACAAGCAGCAGCATAGAACCAGTGACGGAGAGGCATAGCCACCTTCTTGGCAACAGGCTGACAATTTTCAGCGTCAACACGTGGTGCGTTGTCGGGCAACTGAGCCATGATATTTGCCGTAAACTGGTCGAAATACCCTTCTGGTGTACGGAAGGGATTCTCCTGCCCTACTCTTTCCTTAAGGTACTTTTCTTCGTTAGTCATTATCATACTCCTTTATTTGTTTATTGTTATGACGTTTCTAAATGTTGAAAGTTTAATCACGTAACTTAAAAAATTCTGAAATCTTCTTAACGGCGATATGATATGATGCTTTCAGCGCTCCTTCAGAAGTATCGAGGAGCTTGCTAATTTCGCTATATTTCATGTCGTCGAAGTATCGCAGATTGAAGACTGTACGCTGGACTTCAGGCAATTGCGCGATGGCTTCCTGCAGGAGTGCCTGCGTGTCGTCACCATCAAAATAGCGGTCGGCCATCAGCGTCTGTGAGATGTTGTGCGACTGGTCATCAGCACTAACCACAAGTTGATTCTTCTGGCGGCGCAGGAAGTCGAGACTCTCGTTGACGGCAATGCGATAGAGCCACGTGGAAATCTTGGCATCGTGGTGAAAATCGCCCAGATGCGACCAGGCTTTCAGGAACACATTCTGCATGACATCGTTGGCGTCATCATGATTGAGCACCATACGACGAACCTGCCAGTAGAGCTGCTCGCTATACTCGCGCACTAACCGCTCGAAGGCCGTCCGTTGGGTCTTGGGGTCTATCAGTTGTTGCATCAGCAACTGTTCGTCTTCTTTCGTCATGGGAGGTATGGTTTCAAATGCTCTAAGATCACCTTGTCGTAGCCATAGATGTCGGGCCACGTCTGCAAGGCACCGCTCTCGTCGGGCCACAAGGTGAAGTATATAATATAAAGAGGTACGTGAGGCTTGACGGGCACATAGCCGATGAGCTTGTGGTCTTCCTCATCCTGATGGGTTCTGAGATACTGTCGTCCACGATCGGTTTCGGCTTTCAGCCCCATGGAAATACGGATGCGGTCAAGCAACCATTCGTCGGGCTGATCGAGCACAAAATTCGCCAACTCAAAGGGGCGAGCCACACGTACACAACCGTGAGAGATAGAACGTGATTCGCGCTGGAAAACCCAAGGGGTGGACGTGTAATGCAGGAAGACGGAGAACTGGTTCTTGAAACGGAACACGATGCGTCCCAGAGAGTTGTCGTCGCCACTCTCCTGTGCCACACGATATTTGCCGCTAAGCAGCATGCTGCCCGTCACTTCACTAATCTCCATCTGCTTATTGGTGGCACGCTCAAAAATGTTGTATTTGTTGCGTGCAAAAAAGGCACTATCGCCAGCATGGCGCACAACATCCTTCTCAAGAATGCTCTGAGGGATAATCCATTGAGGATTCACCTCCATCCATTCTATCTCGCTGGTCAGTAATGGGGTCTTCGTCTTCCTGGCGCCACAGACGATGCGCATGTCGAGCAGACTATCTTCACCATAGGCATAGAGATGGTAGGCAGGAAGATTGACGATGACGCGCTTGCCCGTCTCAGGAATGGGATGATGCAAGCGCCAACGGGTGCGCTCCATATTGCTGATGATGCGCTGACGCTGTTCGTCATTAGTAGCATCTTTCAGCATACCCTTTAAGCGTTGATAGAACTTATCCTGCGACTCGATAGTGTTCAGATACGAAGTGATGCTGTCGTGCTGAATCTTGCTGATGACAGAGAGATGATAGTCGGCAGGTGCCTGCTCCATATCGACATCGAAAAGACCACGATAGCGAACATAATTGGGTGAAGGTTTCTTGTCTTCGTCAATATCAAGGTGATTGAAGATACGCGATGGATTGATGAAGCCGTAGCGATAACCATAGGCATAGCGCAGACAGGCCTTCGTGAGATGATAGTCCAGTCGGGCTGCAATATGATTGATGTCGTTGTCGCCCTCAGTAAACTGCAACTGGCGTAATGACTGCAGGTCGCGCTCAATAGCATCGACAAAGAAAGCCTGCTGAGAGAAACCTACATCGACAACACGACGCAGATGGGCCAGCAGAGAGTCTGCGCAAGCGTCAACACCCGCTCTATTAACCCACAACAGCGAGGCACCAGACTGCTCATAATAGCTGCGTACACGGCGATCAGACTCGGTAACGGCACCTTCTTTCTTTGCTGTCTCGCAAACCAACCGGGCTATCTGCTGGAAGTCAAAAACAAACGCAGGCGCCTTCATATCAGAAAACGCCTCCATTGTAACTTCCTTGTTCTTAAAAGTGTTATCCTTGCTACAGCCTGTCAGGAGCAGCGCTGCGAAGGTGAGTAGCCCGATTAGCGAACAGTAACCTTTCTGACTACCTTTCCGATTTTTAAGATATAGCAACCTTTTGGTACATTTAGTTCAATCTTCTGGGCGGGACTCTCTATCTTCTCCGTCATCACGCGACGACCCGTCAGCGAGACAACTTCCAGCGTCTGACCTTGTGCACCAGTAACGGTAACGGTCTGTCCGCTGATAGTAATAGTGATATCCTCGTCAACAAATTCCTCAATGCCTGGCGCTACTGTGACAGCCGTTACCAACGAAGGCACAGCCAGCATAAGCGTGAGAGACATGGAAAATATGAGTAATGATTTCTTCATACGCAACAGTTTATTTGGTGCAAAGATAGGAAATATCTCTGTTAATTCCAAATTTTTAAGAGAAAAAATCACTATCAGACGTCAAAAACATCCATTTCGTTGGTCAGACGGCTGTTTTCAAACACTTCGCGGGCCTCATCAAGCAGCACTTCTTCGCGCTCATAGCGTGATGAATAGTGTCCCAACAGCAACTGTCCCACGCCAGCCTGACGGGCTATCATGGCTGCCTGACGGGCTGTCGAATGGTTGTATTTCTGAGCCATCAAGAGGTTGTCCTCACCATAGGTACTCTCATGATAGAGAGTGTTCACACCTTGAAGGCGTTCAGCCAACTCAGGCAGGTAACGGGTATCGCTGACGTAAGCATAACTGCGAGGTGCATCGGCAGGTTCCACCAGTCGTTCATGGGCAACCTCCTCTCCTTCTTCCGTCGTCCAACCAGCACCAGCCTTGATGTTATTGAACTGACTGACGGGAACATGATAGAAGTCGGCCATGTCGCGACGAATATGGGGCAATGACGGTTTCTCACGGAACAGATAGCCACAGCAATGTACACGATGTTCCAATGGTAGCGTCTCTACCGTCAGCGAACGGTCATCATAGATAACCTGCTGGATGGTCGTATCAACAGCCTTGAACTCCACTTCATAATCCAGGTCGCGACAGAAGAAATCAATCTGACGTTGCAGGATGTCGGCAAGTTCCTCAGGAGCATAGACCGTCAACTTAGCAGTACGTCCCAACAGGCCAAAAGTACTCAGCATACCGATAAGTCCGAAACAATGGTCACCATGCAGATGGGTGATGAAGACAGCACTAATCTTGGTAAAGCGAAGGCGCGAACGGCGCAGTTGTATCTGTGTTCCCTCGCCACAATCGACAAGGAACAACTTGCCACGCACCTCCACGACCTGAGCCGAAGGGAAATGCTTTAGTGTAGGTAGTGCGCTACCACAACCTAATATGTGTACTCTGAATGGTTCCAAGGGTTTGTTACATCTTAAATTCGTCGTAGGACGAGTCTTCCAACTTCACGTCTTCACCATAGGTTTCCTTAGGCTTCTGACGTTCATATTCGAAGGTTTCCTCCGCATCTTTATAGACCAACGAATCAGAAGTGAGCTTCACGATGTCATAGACGTTCAGTTCCTCCACATCGTTAGCGCCATCACGAACAAGGACAATCTCCAGACGCCCTTGGCTCAAGCGCCATGTGCGGTAGATGATGGAACCTTGGTCAATGCTCTCGGCAACACCACCTTCCTTGATGCTGATACCCACCTCGTCACTACCATCGATAGGATTCGGCATCACCCAGTTACCCAACAGCGTAGTCTGGTTGATGACAGTCTTTGCTACCGTCTTGGTGTCATTGGGGAGTACAGCCATACGGTCGCCCACCTGCAAACCACCAAACACAAGGTCGTTATCCTTGGCATTGGAGATGTCAAGCATCAGCGTGTCGCCAGTATCGGTAATCATCTGCAGCATATTCATCGAGGTAGCCTCACCACAGATACCATACAAGGTAGAATCGACGTTCATTCCTAACGAGTCACCATTGTCAAAAGGCACCTTCTCTGTCTTGTTACCACAACTGCCCATCGTCAGTACGGCAGCAGTAACCAATAGCATAATACCAATTTTCTTCATATCTCCTATCTTTTAAATCTCTTAATCGTTTGCTTTCTCCTGCTGTTTCGCCTCATTCCAAAGGGCATCCATCTCCTCCAGCGTCATCTCTGTCAAAGGACGACCAGCCTTGATGCTGTGTTGCTCGATATAGTTGAAGCGACGAATAAATTTCTGGTTGGTCTTCTCCAGCGCATTGTCTGGATTTAACTTATAGAGTCGGGCGGCATTGATGACAGAGAACAGGAAATCGCCCAGCTCTTCCTCAGAACGTTCGCAATCGTCACGCTGCAACTCATCCTCCAGCTCCTGCAGTTCCTCACGAACTTTGGCCCATACATCCTTGCGGTCTTCCCAATCGAAACCCACGTGGCGAGCCTTATCCTGGATGCGATAAGCCTTGATGAGTGAAGGCAGCGAGGCAGGAACACCAGCCAAGACGGTCTTGTTGCCTCCCTTCTCTTTCTGTTTGATTTGCTCCCAGTTGTCGAGCACCTGCTCCACATTCTTTACCTTGGCAAACTCACGTTCTTCTTCATTCTCACCATAAGGCAAGGGACGAGGATGAGCGGCACCAATCTGGGAGGGATGATACACGTGAGGATGACGGAATATCAATTTGTCAACCAAGTGGTTACAGACATCTGCCACATCAAACTGAGACTTCTCCTCACCGATTCGGGCATAGAAGGCAATGTGCAACAGCACGTCACCAAGTTCCTTGCAGATATCCTCTACGTCATCCTTCATCAGGGCATCGCAGAGTTCATAGGTTTCCTCAATCGTATTAGGACGCAGACTCTCATTGGTCTGCTTGCGATCCCAAGGACATTTCTCTCGCAATGCATCCAGCACGTCGAGCATGCGTCCAAAGGCCTCCATCTTCTCCTCACGGGTATGTTTTTGTTCCATAATCTTTGCAAAGGTACGACATTTTTGGCAAAGTTGCAATTATTTGGCAGAAAAACACATCATCAGAAGTTTTTTTGTGGATTACTCCGTCACCTGGTATTTGGATTTACGTTCACGTTTGGCCTTCTGGGGAATACCCGTAGGACCTGCTACTGAGTGAACAGTCTTGACACCTCGATAGCCATTCCAGCGCTCATGAATGCGACGCACATAATCGACAGTCTCAGAGCCACGCATATATCCATTGCGTACCACGGGATCGTTATAATACTCTGCCCGCTGCAAGCCCAGCACAAAGGGTTCCACATCTCGCCAACGAGAGGCATCACGACCATGTTTACGAGCCAAAGCCATTGCATCGCGGATATGGAAGCTGCCACCGTTATAGGCAGCCAAGACGAACTTGGTACGTTCGGAGCGATCACGGATATCAGAGAACGACTGTTCCAGTTCAGCCAAGTATTTTACTGCGGCAGCAATATTCTTTTCAGGATTATAGATATCAGCACGCGCCAACCCCAGATGGTCTGCAGTAGAGGGCATAATCTGCATCAAGCCACAAGCACCTGCCCATGAACGGGCCTGCGGGTCAAAGGTGGACTCCTGATAACATTGAGCAGCGAGCAGTCGCCAATCCCAACGAATCTGTGTGGCATAGCGCAGGAAATAAGCATCATAATGAGAGATGACACCTCCGGCACGGTTGAGCATAGGAGAAAAGACACGACGCTTGACACTACGCGAAGACAAGAGATAATCCTCTTGTTTCTTCACTTCGGCCATCAGCGACGGACGATACCACTGCTGGAGTTCTTTCTGCAAATCTTGCTTATCATCGCCCACAATCCATCCAGCACCTTTCTTGGTAAGAGGATAACAGATAAGGTCTGCCTCTCCATCAGCCAGTCGCTGACGCATCTCAGCAGTATCGCGACAGACCTCCATACGAAGACTGACACCCAACTGGTCGGCAAAGCGCTGACAAAGCAGATAATGCGTTCCCAGATGTCTGCCACGATAGTCGTAGTAGGTCTCAGGACCTGTCAGCGTAAGAGCAATCAGTTCACCATTCCGCTGGATATCCTCCAAGTCAAAGTCCTCATTTGTGGGAATGGTATCCGTAATCTCGCCCCAAGGGGTCACTACAGGCTCTTGTCGCTTCTGACCACAGGCGGAAAGCAGCAACAAAAAGATGAAAAGTAGTATATATATGCTATTTCTGCTCAATTTCATTCAATTTTGGGTGCAAAAGTAATCATTTTCTTGCAAATATCAACGAAATTATGTAATTTTGCACGCTTAAAGACATAAAAATGTCAATGCAAATAGTCAAATAGTACGTAAATAGTCAAATAGTCAAATTATAAGATGTTAAGAATTGCAGTACAATCGAAGGGCCGTCTTTTTGACGACACCATGAATCTGCTGGCAGAGGCAGACATCAAGATTAGTTCAGGACGCAGGACGCTGCTCGTACAGTCAGGTAACTTCCCATTGGAGGTACTTTATCTGCGCGACGACGATATTCCACAGAGCGTAGCATCAGGTGTTGCAGACATCGGTGTTGTCGGCGAAAACGAGTTTATTGAGCGCAACGAGGATGCAGAAATCATCTCGCGCCTAGGATTCTCGAAGTGTCGCTTGTCATTGGCCATTCCCAAGGACATTGACTATCGTGGCGTGAACTGGTTCAACGGCAAGAAAATTGCCACCAGCTATCCTCACATTCTGAAGACATTCCTCGACAAGCAGGGTATTAGTGCTGAGATTCACGTCATCACAGGTTCCGTAGAGATTAGCCCGGGTATCGGTTTAGCTGATGGTATCTTCGATATCGTCAGCAGCGGTTCGACGCTGGTCAGCAACAACCTCCGTGAGGTGGAAGTGGTGATGCAGAGCGAGGCCTTGCTGATTGGCAACAAGAACCTCAGTCGCGAGAAGCGTCAGACACTCGACGAGATGCTGTTCCGCTTCAAGGCCGTAAAAGATGCCGAAGACAAGAAATACGTACGGATGAATGCTCCCAAGGCTCATCTGCAGGAGATTATCAGTGTACTGCCTGGTCTGAAGAGTCCCACCATCATCCCATTGGCTGATGAAGACTGGTGCTCCGTACATACCGTACTCGACCAGAAGCGTTTCTGGGAAATCATCGGCAAACTGAAGGAGCTGGGTGCTCAGGGCATCCTGGTAACACCCATTGAAAAAATGATTCTATGAAGATATACAGATATCCGAAGCGTGAAGAGTGGAGCGAGATAACGTCTCGCCCACGACTGGACCTGACACAGCTGAACGAGACGGTAAGTACCGTCCTTAACGATGTGCGCCAGCGTGGCGATGAAGCCGTCAAAGAATATGAACTGAAGTTCGACAAGGCTGCATTGACATCATTGGCAGTTAGTGAACAAGAGTTACAAGAGGCCGAACAGTTGGTAAGTGCTGAACTGAAAGCCGCCATAGAACTCGCTCATAAGAATATCTATCAGTTCCATGCTGCCCAGAAGTTTGAAGGCCAGAAGGTGGAAACACAACCCGGCGTGAACTGCTGGCAGAAAAGTGTCGCCATCGAACGTGTAGGATTGTATATCCCAGGCGGTACTGCCCCACTCTTCTCTACGGTATTGATGCTAGCCACACCCGCTAAGATTGCTGGTTGTGGAGAGATTGTGCTCTGCACACCACCCAACCGTGAGGGGAAGGTTAATCCTGCTATTCTGATGGCTGCACGTATTGCAGGTGTCAGCAAGATTTTCAAGGCTGGTGGCGTACAGGCTATCGGTGCGATGGCTTACGGTACGGAATCAGTTCCCAAGGTGTTCAAGATATTCGGCCCTGGCAACCAATACGTGATGGCTGCTAAACAACAGGTCAGCCTCGACGAGGTGGCTATCGACATGCCTGCAGGTCCCAGCGAGGTCTGTGTACTTGCCGACGATACCGCCAATGCGGAGTTCGTTGCTGCCGACCTCTTATCGCAGGCTGAGCACGGCATCGACTCACAAGTGCTCTTCGTCACCACCTCAGAACAGAAATTGCAGGAGGTACAGCAGGAGGTAGAACGCCAGCTAGCACTTCTACCTCGTCAGGAGATTGCCAAGAAGGCATTGGACAACAGCCGCCTCGTGCTCGTCAATTCCGTTGACGAGATGATGGCACTCTCTAACGCCTATGCCCCTGAACACCTGATTATTCAGACTGCAGACTATGAGCAACTGGCTGAGAAAGTAATCAATGCCGGCTCCGTATTCCTTGGACAATATGCCTGTGAGAGTGCTGGCGACTATGCCAGTGGTACCAACCACACGCTACCCACCCACGGTTATGCAACAGCCTACAATGGTGTGAACCTCGACTCATACTGCAGGAAGATTACCTTCCAGCACCTTACAGAGGACGGAATCCGCCACATTGGCCGTGCCGTAGAACTGATGGCAGAAGCCGAACAGCTGGATGCTCACAAGAACGCAATGACAGTACGCATCAAATCAATAAAGTAGAGTGTTCGACGGTTTCCCCGTCGAAAAAAAATAAAGAAATATGAAGCCTTTAGAACAACTGGTACGTCCCAATATCTGGAGCTTGGCGCCTTATAGTAGTGCCCGTGACGAATACTCAGGAAAAGAAGCCCACGTCTTTCTCGATGCCAACGAGAATCCGTATAATGCGCCTTACAACCGTTATCCAGACCCCTTACAGCGTGAGGTAAAGCAATTACTGGAACGCGTAAAAGGGGTACCTGCCGAGAATATCTTTCTGGGCAACGGAAGCGACGAAGCTATTGACCTTCCTTACCGTATCTTCTGTGAGCCTGGTCGTGACAACGTGGTAAGCATAGCGCCTACCTACGGTATGTACCAAGTATGTGCCGACATCAACAATATTGAGTGTCGCCAAGTTCTGCTCGACGAAGGCTTCACGCTGAATGCAGACAAGTTGCTGGCTGCCTGCGATGCTCACACCAAGATTATCTGGCTCTGCTCGCCCAATAATCCAACAGGTAACTCACTGGATCGCGACGAAATCATGAAGGTGGTAGAAGGCTTCGACGGTATTGTCATCGTTGACGAGGCGTACATAGACTTTGCCCGTCAGATGTCGCTACGCCAAGAGCTACCAACCCACCCCAACCTCATCATTCTGCAGACTATGTCGAAGGCTTGGGGCTCAGCAGCCATCCGTCTGGGTATGGCCTTCGCCTCTAAGGAGATTATCGCCATCTACAATAAGGTGAAATATCCGTATAATGTCAATCAACTCACGCAACAGCAGGCTATCGCCATGCTGAAAGACCCCTTTGAGATTGACAAGTGCGTAAAGATTCTGTTGCAGGAGCGTAGCCGTCTGATGCAGGCTTTCATGGAACTGCCCATCTGTGAACATATCTATCCCACAGATGCCAATTTCTTCCTGACACGCGTGACCGATGCCACGAAGATTTACAACTATCTGGTGGATAAGGGTATCATTGTTCGCAACCGTTCACGCATCCAACTCTGTCAGAACTGTCTGCGCATTACCATCGGTACACGTTCGGAGAACAACGAGTTGCTCAGCGCCCTGCGTCAATACTGATTCCACATTTCCATGAAACCACGCCCCCATACTGACTACAGGGTGTCTGTCATCATATTGTTTCTGATGACGACACTAACAGCATGGGGTGGCAATCGTATTTTCTCTTCACGCATAAAGACGCTGACCAGCATAGTCAATGGCGACTGGCAGAATCGTCCTGTGATGACGCTGAACAGTAGTGATGTGATGACCATCGGCTTCGACGAGTTTTCACACAACTACCACAGGTTGGTCTATCATCTCGACCATTGCGAGGCAGACTGGAGCGTATCGGAAGACATCTTCGAGAGCGACTGGCTGCATGGTTTCAATGATGAGCCCATCGACAACTACCTGAACTCCATCAATACCACGGTGCACTACACACACTATCAGTTGACCATCCCCAACGACCGTTGTCAGTTGACCATGAGTGGCAACTACCGTCTGACCGTTTACGACGAAGACGATGCTGATGAAAAATTGTTGGAGGTTGAGTTCTATGTCGTGGAACCGCTGATGACAATAGGTATGGAGGCAACTACAAATACGGACATCGATCACAACGTGAGCCACCAACAGCTATCTGCCAGTGTAGTGTACAACAACTTGCGCATCACCAATCGTGAAGAGCAACTCTATATGGTGGTGATGCAAAACTGGCAGGAGGATGATGCACGACACAACATCCAGCCCAACCACATCACCCCACGCGGTTTGCTATGGCAACATAATCGCCAACTCATCTTCAACGGTGGCAACGAGTATCATAAGTTCGAGGTACTGGATGTCACACATCCCACAATGGGTATTGACCATATTCGGTGGGACGGCAAGAATTATCAGGTCTATCCTTTTGCATCAACTGTCCGTCGAAACTATCTTACCGACGTCGACACAGATGGTGCTTTCTGCATCCGCAACAGCAATAACTTCGAGTCAGAACACACCTGCGACTATGTCTGGGTGAATTACGAACTGCAGGCTCCCTACCAAGGCGAACTATACATTAACGGACAATGGACGACGGATGCCGACAAGGAGCATTACCTTATGCGCTACGACGGAGAGCGGAAAGTGTACTATACGGCACTCCTGCAGAAACAGGGCTACTATAATTACCGATACATCACAGCAGACGGACAGATACCCGTCTCAGAGGGGAATTACTATCAGACAGAAAACCGATACCAGATGTTGGTATATTATAAAGAGGTGGGAGGTCGCACATGGCGACTGGTTGGTTACAAGTCGTTAGAACTGCGATAAGCCTCTGGCGTCATACGATAACGGTGATAGAACGACGTCACGAAGTAGTTGGGTGACACAAAGTGCAGGGAGTCGGCAATATCCTCTACTGTTGCATCGGTGGTAAGCAACATCATGGCAGCTTCTTGCAGACGTAACATACTAATCAGTTGACGCGGATTCTTGTCAATATGATTAGCCAGCAAGACAAACAACTCACCTTTACTCTTCTCCGTCAAGTCAGCAAGCAACTGGAAGCGGAAATGCTCCGTACGATGGTTCGCTACAAAGGGAACAATCTTTAGCATAACTTCATCGAAGGCATGACTCTCTGAAGTATTGTTATCTACAAGGTCAGCATCGTCAGAAGACTGAGTGGGCGCCAACTGTTCGTCGTGCAATTCTATACAGCGATCAGTAAATCCTCGAACACGACGCATCATGTCTTCCTCATCATTCAGGCAACGCATACGCATCTTCGTATTACGATTGAAATAATAGAAATTACCGATCGTCAGACCAATCAGCAGGAGTGCCAGCAAGAGATAGAGTCCTGTGGTACGCCACCACGGCTTGTCAACATGAACAATCCATGTGTAAGGGTTGACAGGCCACTTGTCTGGCCACATCGACACCTGCATCTCTATCACGTAATCACCAGGTTTCATAGCGACCAAAGGCAGGCGCAACATACCATTCTTATCTACAATACCACCCGTTTTCCCGAATGAGAAAATACGCCAATCATCATAACCTGCCATTCCCTTGATACGGACACGGTAGTAGGTCTGGATAGGACGCAGATAGTTCAATCCAGAGAAAATCAGCATCAGCGAGTTTTGATTGTAATTGACATGGAACTCATGGGTGCGAGAGGCACTACGTTCCAGGATGACCTTACCATCAATCTCAACTCCAGGTTCCACATATACGCCATTAACTATCAGTCGAACAAGTTTAGGATAAAGTGGTAGTTCCTTAAACCGTTCGCCCTGGAAACGGGCAGGATTGAAGATGACCACTCGATCGATAGTCTCCATAACGATGGTACCATCATCCATCTTTGCCACACGTCCATTAAGGAATGCATCGTTGGGAATATTGTCCTGATTGATATATGCCTCCAAATGGTACACGTCACCATCACGTACATAAAGACGGGCTACACCATAGCTGGTCGATACCCATATATGGTGCTCGTCATCCTCTATAATGGCATGTACAACCTCATTGGTTAGTCCGTCCTTACGGGTAAACTGTCTATCAGGTTTACCAGGACGTTTCAGTATCACACCTGCATAGGTTCCTGTCCATGTCCAGCCACGACTATCGCGGAACACACAGTTCGTCTTATAGGGCAGCGACTCGCTCTTTCTTTCCTGTTCATCAAGTACCTTGAGATATGGTTCTGCCTCAGGCGACTGCGACAGATAGGAAGAGAACGGACTGGGATAGGCTTTGGCATAAAGCAGACCACGCTTCACAGTACCCATCCAAAGACCTCCTTGACGGTCAAACATCAGCGAGTTAACATCAGGTGACATGCTGCGACCTTTTGAGAGTTTCACCGTCTCGTAATGTTTCACTTCTCCCGTTTGGTAGTAATAGACCAAATAACCACGCTCGGAAGCGATATATAATCTATCCTCCTTGGGACAGAGGTCGTTCATCTGGAACGGTGTCTCCAAAATCTTCGTCCAACGACGGTCGCTGATATCATAGCGCATCAATACGGCCGTCTCTTTACCATTACGAATCTGATAATACTGATCACCTACCAAACAGAGAATGGATGATTGGGCATAACGCTGCTTCTCTTCATTAGAATCGAACGCTCCGTCATTATACAGATAGCGAGGATGCTTGTAGTCGTAAACACCAACGGACCCATCTGCATGGAACATCAGCAACAAACTGTCAGCATAGAGGTCTACATCCTGTAGTGTTGCCTTTGTCTGAATAGCAAACTCCTTACCCTCCTTAGGATCGGACAGCAAATTAGCAGAACGGAACCAGATGTTGCACTCACCATCGCCATAGAAGTCATCGACAGTCTTCTTAACACCCATCTCACGAAGCACACTCCTCACATCAGGCATGAAACGTTCCGTCAGCAGGTCGACGACAACCATCCTGCCACGATTCTTTCCCCACAAGTGATGATACTTGTCGAAGAACATCTGATAGCCGCCTTTATAGCCTGGCAGACTGATAGCGTCCTGCTCGGAAGGGTCTATATGGGTAAAGTTGTCGCCATCGAAGAAGTTGACATGACCAATGGTAAAGATAAGCACCCTCCCCGTCTTGGTACAGCGCACAATCTCTACAGCATTATCCGCCAAACCATTAGAGGCATCATAAGAATAAAACACCAAATCCTCGTCATTAGCCAACGTGTTGACACTCATCAGCAGCGTCAACAACATCAGGCAAATAGTCCGGAGGAGATTCTTATGCATAAGGCCTTCATTGTTTTAGTGCTGGCAAAGATAAGAAGAAAAAAACAAATCTCCAAATATTTTGCGGAATTCTTACACTTTCGGCAGATGGAACTGGTTGTTTTGGTCGAAGACTTCCTTGACGGTGTTAACCTCCAGGAACTTGGTAGCACCACCTGCACCGATGTTTCCGCTGAGGTAAGCGATCTTGTCGTCAAGGGCTACATATCCCTTCTGGCGCAACATGCGAACTGCCGCCAGGAAGAGACGTTCTGAATCGATATGGTCTTTCTGATAAACAGGAATGACACCATACGAGAGGTTCAGCAGACGTTGTAACTTATCCTTATAACAGATAGCCAATACTGGATGTGGACCACGGAAGGCAGCCAGCGCACGAGCAGTAATACCCGTGGTAGAGTCAGTGATGATACCTTTGACACCCAACATCTCAGTAGCCTCAATGGCGGCATGTGCCATAAAGTCGCGTACATCGCAGTTGGCTGACAAGGGGGCAACCAGTGTATGCTGCATACGGTCCAGTTCTGCCTGTTCAGCAATAGAGGCCATCGTCTGCACAGCCTCCACAGGATACTTACCACTGGCTGTCTCGCCAGAGAGCATCAAGGCGTCGGTGCTGGAATAGACAGCATTGGCAATATCGGTCACCTCTGCACGAGTAGGTCGCGGATTATGTATCATCGTGTGCAACATCTGAGTAGCCACAATGACAGGTTTCTTCTTCTCAATACACTTACGGATAATCTTGCGCTGGATACCAGGAATACGCTCAATAGGCACCTCGATACCCAAATCACCACGGGCAATCATGATACCATACGAGGCATCGATAATCTCATCGATATTGTCAACACCCTCCTGGTTCTCTATCTTGGAGATAATCTTGATGTCGGAATTAAAAGCGTCAAGGATGGCCTGCACAGCACGGACATCAGCAGCAGAGCGCACAAAACTGTGGGCAATGAAATCGATATCCTGGTCAATAGCCAGCATGATGTTCTTACGGTCTTTGGCTGTCAAGGCTGGCAGGTCGATATGCCGACCAGGAACATTCACACTCTTATGAGCACCCAGAACACCGTCGTTCTGCACCTGTGCAATGACTGCAGGACCATTGATACCAATGACCAGCATGTCGAGCGCACCATCGTCAAAGAGCACATGGTCACCCTCCTGAATATCTGCCGCAAAGTTTTCATACGAGAGATTGACAATGTCGTGCGTGGAGTCTATCTCCGGACGACCAAACAGCTTCACCACATCGCCTGTCTTATACTCAATAGGTTCAGCGCAACCTGTCGTACGTACCTCCGGTCCTTTCGTGTCTATCAATATACCAATATGGCGACTAACCTCGCGCACGTTCCTTATTATATTCTTTATCCCTTCCTCCGATGCATGAGCCGTATTCATTCTGACCACATTCATGCCAGCATTATACAGTTGGCGGATAAATTCCACGTCACAACGACGGTCACTGATTGAGGCAACAATCTTTGTTTGTTTCATAGTAACTTTCTCTTAAATTTTGTGCAAAGTTACGAAAAATAAATGGCATTAAAACGGAAAAAATAAGATTTTTGAAAAAAAGTTAGCTGAAAATTTCCATATTCCGCTGAAAAACAGTAACTTTGCAGTCCGAAAATTAAACACATAAGTAAATACAGAGATGACAAAAGCAGATATCATCAACAAAATCGCCGAAGATACCGGCCTTCCCAAGAAGGATGTTGCCGCTACAGTAGAGGCTTTTATGGAAGAGATTCGTGACTGCATGGCCGTACGCAAGGAGAATGTTTATCTGCGTGGCTTTGGCACGTTCACAGTGAAGCACCGTGCAAAGAAGACCGCACGTAACATTTCGAAGAACACAACACTGGTTATCGACGCTCACGACATTCCCGCTTTCAAGCCTGCCAAGAGTTTCGTTGCTAAGATGCAATAATTCAACATTTAAATATTTAAATAATTTAGTATTATGCCAAACGGAAAAAAGAAGAAGGGCCACAAGATGGCTACTCACAAGCGTAAGAAGAGACTGCGCAAGAATCGTCATAAGAGCAAGTAAGCTCTGACGCTACAAGAGAAAAATGAAAGGAGTGTACCTGAAAACGAAAGTTTGACGGCACGCTCCTTTCCTGTAAAAAACACCAAACAACAAGAGAATGACAAGTGAAGTTATTATCGATGTT
>JAEEGG010013647.1_pt1 | contig 17345 bp, 10 predicted proteins | sample 9134161 | NCBI WGS metagenome assembly JAEEGG01 (sample SAMN16246543, study PRJNA631951) | gut metagenome | biome: gut microbiome; feature: rumen; material: CR-attached | host: Bos | place: Iran: Karaj | collected 2018-10 | reverse complement strand
CGCCAGTCTCCGGAGCGGAAACGGTAGATGCTCTGCTTCACATCACCAACGATAAGGTTGTTTATCGCACCTTGATTCTGTGGCTGATCTTCGTTTCCTGCCATGCAGTTTTCAAGCAATACCTTGAAGTTGTTCCATTGCACGGTGCTCGTGTCCTGGAACTCGTCAATCATGATATGCTGGAGGTATGCTCCAATCTTTTCGTATATGAACGGAGCAATGTTGGTGTCCTCTTGTATCATCTGACTGAGCACCATCTGAGTGTTTGAGAGCATGAAACGTGCATTTTCCTTGTTCAGCCTGTCCATTTCCTCGCGGATACTGAACAACAGGCGCATCTTATTGATGTTCTTCAAAGTGATTTGGGCAGAGCGTACCTTTGGAACTTCAGCCTGACGTTCCTTCTCAATCCCAATGAGGTAGGGGATTAATTGACTTTCTGCCAAAGGGGCAATTTCGCTTGCATTCTTCTTCGTGCCCCATTTCATCGGGTCGTTCATTGCTGCCAGAACACGTGCACCTACGATAGAGTCATTGGTGAAGTTGCCATCCTTGAGCTTTAGAAAGTAGCCGGCAACGCCTGTTTTCCCAAAGGCGAGATCTGCGACGTCGTAGCCGGCGTTTGATAGCATCGTGAGGAAATACTCACCACACTCCTTGAAATGAGCCTCTGCCCCCCTTATTATGGCCGTCATCGCCTTTTTATAGCGTTTGAAGAAATCCTTGTCATTAGCGATGGACTTTAGGAGGTGCTCATTGCTCTTGAAAAACTCCTTGCTGAGATTCATTCCGAATGATTTCACCTCACCTGTGATATCCCATGACTTCTGGTCATCCATTCTCTCGTTTACATACTCGATAATCCACGACATAAGTGCCTTGTCCTTGTCGAGAGTCTCCATGATGGAATCAACAGCCTCTGAAATAACCTGACTGTCGTTGAGAGATATGCGGAGATTATTGCCAAGACCGAGTTCCTTCACCATATTGCGGAGTATGCTTTGGAAGAAAGCATCTATAGTCTGGACACGGAACTGGTTGTAGTTATGCAGGAGGTTATGGAGCGCTATAGCTGCATTTTTGCGCACGAAATCCTCGGAAACATCGAGTTCCTTCGTTATCTTGTCCAGATAGGAATCGCTGCTTCTAAGTCCATGAGAAAGTCCGTATAGCTGGCTAACTATACGATGCTTCATCTCTTCCGTAGCTTTGTTTGTGAAGGTCACGGCAAGGATGTTCTCGTATTTGCGAGGATTTAGTATGAGCAGTTTTATAAATTCCACGGCAAGGGTGAAAGTCTTACCGCTGCCTGCGCTGGCCTTATAGACTGTTAAGGGATGCATAGGTGTTTGTTTAGGGAGTGAATAGTGAAGAGTGAAAAGTGAAGAATTTAAGTTACATAATAATCGCAGTTTCGAGGGATTAATACAAACTCAAATTCTTCACTCTTTATTTTTTTGCTCTTATTGGAGAGCAAAGATTATTCGTTCATCAAGAATGCCTTGAATGACTCGAAGTCCTTTGTCATGCTGACGCTCTGCTTAGTGCCCTTCATAAATTCCTGAAGGCGTGCAGGTATCTCGATGACGCTTCCGAGGATAGCGTCAACCTTCTCCTTGAACTTGGCAGGGTGGGCTGTCTCGCAGAATACGCCGACCTCTCCATCTTGAAGCTGTTCTTTGAGCGCTTGGTAACCACAAGCTCCATGAGGGTCAAGAATATAGCCTGTTTCTTTAAAGCATTGCTTCATCGTAGCCGCAATCTGCTCGTCCTTGTAAGTCGCACCGCTGATGAGACTTGTGATAGTTTCGTGCTTGCCTTCGTAAAGGTCGTAGATACGAGCGAAGTTTGAAGGAGCGCCTACGTCCATAGCATTTGCTAGAGTTGCAAGTGAAGCCTTTGGCTCGTACTTGCCTGTCTGGAGATACTTGAAGAAGATATCGTTGGCATTATTGGCTGCGATAAAACGCTTTACAGGGAGTCCCATCCTGTGTCCGAAGAGGGCTGCACAGATATTACCGAAGTTACCAGAAGGTACGCATACCACCATCTGATCAGCCTTGCCAAAAGCCTTTAAGCGAGCGTATGCGTTGAAATAGTAGAATGCCTGTGGAAGGAAGCGAGCCACGTTGATTGAATTGGCTGATGTCAGTTTCATGTGGGCGTTAAGCTCTGCATCCATGAATGCAGACTTTACGAGGGCCTGACAATCGTCGAATACACCGTCAACCTCAACGGCTGTGATGTTCTTACCGAGGGTAGTGAACTGGCACTCCTGAATAGGACTTACCTTACCCTTTGGATAGAGCACATATACGTGGATGCCGTCAACACCGAGGAATCCGTTGGCTACGGCACTACCTGTATCACCAGAAGTTGCTACGAGTACGTTAACGCCAGCCTTTGCTGATGCAGAGGCAGAACTTACGTATTCACCGCCCTTCTTGAGAAAATACTGGAGCAGACGAGCCATGAAGCGTGCGCCTACATCCTTGAATGCGAGTGTAGGGCCGTGGAAAAGTTCGAGAGTGTAGATGTTCTCTGTAACAGGAACGATAGGGCAGTCGAACTGCAGAGTGTCATACACAATCTGCTTCAATGACTCTGCGTCAACATCCTCACCGAAGAATGCATCAGCAACGGTGTATGCAATCTCCTGAAACGACATCTTGTCTATGTTATCAAAGAACTCCTTTGGGAGTGCCTTGATGTTCTCTGGCATGTAGAGGCCACGATCCTCTGCCAAACCCTTCACAACTGCCTTTTCAAGCGTTGCAATGGGTGCTTTTTTATTGGTGCTGTAATATTTCATCTTGTTTAGTATTTCATTATTGTTTGCATGAACTCCTGAAGCTTCAGGATGCCGTAGCTGCCCGTAACGCAGGAAACCTCATCATAAACCTGAGTGTCGTCTGGCTCTATGCCTGGATAGTAGATGATGAACGGTACTGGCTCTCCAACATGTACTCGAAGCTCCACAGGAGTGAAATGGTCGGGTAGGATAGCGATGCACACAGGGTCGTTCCATGTCTTTACTTCTTCGTAGATGGGACCTATCATGCGTGAATCAAGGTACTCTATGGTCTTTACCTTCAAATCTACCTCACCATCATGACCAGCCTCGTCGCTTGCCTCTACATGAAGGAAAACAAAGTCTTTTTTCTTGAGTTCATCGAGTGCTGCCTTTGTCTTGCCCTCGTAGTTGGTGTCCCAAAGACCAGTAGCACCTTCTACCTCGATAATATCGAGACCTGCATAGTGACCTATACCACGAATAAGGTCAACGGCAGATACCACAGCGCCCGATTTCACCGATGGGTAAATCTCGCTGAGAGTCTGCATAGCAGGGCGATAGCCACCACTCCAAGGCCAGATGATATTGGCGAGATCCTTGCCTTCTGCCTTACGCTTGATGTTGAGAGGCGCATTGAGGAGTATGTCCTGTGACTTGATGATAAGGTCGTTGAGCAAATCTGCGGTTTCCTGAGCCGTCATGCGACCTTCCTCACGCTTGTTCTCCCAACCTTTCTCCGGCTGAACGAGGAGCGGACGCCACGCCTCATTCGGATGGTCATGGGGTGGGGCGCAGACAATATGCTTTGAGCCACCGTTGATGATGAGCAGATGGCGATACTGTATGCCTTTCACCCATTTTACACGGTCAGAGCCGAGTTTCTCATTGAGAAGGTCGATCAGGGGACCTGCATCCTCCGTCGAGAGATTGCCGCCATTATGGGTTTTGATAGTACCGTCCTCGCGAACACAGATTATGTTGCAACGAAGAGCGAGGTCGAGAGGCTTCATCTCATAGCCGATGGAAGCGGCTTCAAGCGGACCACGACCTTCATAAACATTGTCGAGGTCATAGCCGAGTATAGCGGTGTTGGCAACCTCAGAACCTGGGTTGTATCCCTCAGGTACGGTGATAAGGCGACCAGTTCGCCCCATTTTTGCCAGCATATCCATGTAAGGAGTCTTGGCGAACTGCAACGGAGTCTTTCCGCCGAGTTTCTCAATGGCTTTATCTGCCATTCCATCGCCCAGAATTATTATGTGCTTCATAATCGTTTCTCCTTTAAATGTTTGCGATTGACATAATGTTAGCGAATACACCGGCAGCCGTTACGCTTGCACCGGCACCATAGCCCTGAATGAGCATAGGGTATTCCTTGTAGCGTGCAGTTGTGAGGGTAACGATGTTGTTACTGCCCTCGAGCTCGTAGAATGAGTGGTTTGAAGGGATCTTGTTGAGTCCAACACTTGCCTTCACCTTACCATCCTCAAGAGCCTCCATGCGAGCAACGAATCTCCAACGGCAACCTTCTGCCTCAAGTTCCTTGCGCTTTGCCTCAAACTCGGCATCAAGTGCAGGGAGCTTTGTCCAGAAGTCATCTACTGATCCGTCGAAGTATTCATCAGGCACGAAGAGATTCTTCTCTACGTCTTCCTGCTCAATCTTATAGCCAGCCTCACGGGTGAGGATAACGAGCTTACGGATAACGTCCTTACCACTCAGATCAATACGTGGATCTGGCTCTGCATAGCCAAGTTCCTTAGCCTGTTTTACAGTCTTTGAGAATGGTACATCAGCAGAAAGAGCGTTAAAGATATAGTTGAGCGTACCTGATAGAACTGCCTCAATCTTAAGTATTTTGTCGCCTGAGTTCTTTAAATCATTGATAGTTCCGATGATTGGAAGACCTGCACCTACGTTAGTCTCAAAGCGATACTTCACACCACGAGACAATGCTGTGCGCTTCAGCTTGATGTAGTCGTCATAGTTGCCTGATGCCGCTACCTTGTTGGCTGCTACCACGCTCACGTTCTTCTCAAGCAACGATTGGTACAATCCTGCTACCTCGCTTGAAGCGGTACAATCAACGAACACGGCATTGAAAATGTTCATGCCTATGATGTTCTCAAGGAGTTTCTTGCTGTTTGAAGGCTCAGAAGCCTTGAGTTGTTCCATGTAGTTGTCGAGGTCGATTCCATCGCGGTCGAATATGGCATTTCTTGAAGATGCAATACCTACTACGTTGAGCTTCAAGCGTGATTCCTTCATCAGCGTCTGCTGCTGAGAACGTATCTGCTCAATGAGCTTCGCGCCTACCGTTCCTATACCACAGAGGAAGAGGTTGAGCACCTTGTATTCAGAAAGGAAGAATGAGTCGTGAAGCACGTTGAGCGACTTTCTGAGAAATTGGCTATTCACGACGAATGAGATATTCGTCTCAGAAGCTCCCTGTGCGCAAGCTATGATGCTGATACCTGAACGGCCTAATGTACCGAAGAGCTTACCAGCGATACCCGGTGTGTGCTTCATGTTCTCGCCTACGATAGCGATAGTGGCAAGACCACGCTCCACTATCATCTGATACATAGCACCGGTCTCTATCTCCTTGGCAAACTCATCGTTGAGCACCTGTGCTGCCTTGTCTGCATCGTCTTCCTTGACACCTATTGATGTGGAGTTCTCAGAAGAAGCCTGTGAAACCATGAATACGGAGATCCCCTCGTTGGCAAGAGCTGTGAAGATACGGCGGTTTACGCCGATTACACCGACCATAGAGAGACCTGTAACGGTGATGAGTGCCGTACCGTTGATTGAAGAAATTCCCTTGATAGGCTTGTGGTCGCCCTCAATCTTATCCTTGATGAGGGTGCCCGGATGCTCTGGGTTGAATGTGTTCTTCACCTTTATAGGGATATTCTTCACGCATACAGGATATATAGTAGGAGGGTAGATCACTTTTGCACCGAAGTTACAAAGCTCCATTGCCTCTACGTAAGAAAGCTCGTTGATGGTATATGCCGACTTGATGACGCGAGGGTCTGCTGTCATGAAGCCGTCAACGTCTGTCCAAATCTCCAGCACATCGGCATCGAGTGCTGCTGCGATAATGGCTGCTGTATAGTCAGAACCACCACGACCGAGGTTTGTCACCTCGTTAGTGTCCTTGTCGCGAGAGATAAAACCAGGTACGAGACTTACCCTTGGAAGGTCTGCAAATGTCTGACGCACCAGTTTGTTGGTAAGTTCAGCATCAAGCGTGTGCTTGCCCATCTTGCGCTCAGTCTTGATGAAATCGCGGGAATCAAACCATTTTGCACCCTTGATGAGGGTAGCCACGATATTTGAACTGAGTCGTTCACCGTAAGAAACGATAGCGTCCTGAGTCTTCTCGCTCAGGTCGTGTATGAGGAATACACCGAAATAGATGCTGCGAAGCTGTTCAAGCAGCGCATCCACGGTGTTGAAAAGTTGTTCTCTGCTTTTAGTGTCCGTGATTATGGTGTCAATCATCTTGTGATGACGATCCACGATCTCATCGAATGATTCACGATAACGCTCGTCACCTGCAAGGGCGAGTTTAGAGGTTGCAATAAGTTTGTCGGTAATACCGCCTAAAGCGCTTACCACAACAACAACGGGTTGTGACTTAGCCTCTTTCGTTACAATCTGCTTTAGGCTTAGGATGCTCTCTACGGAACCCACGGATGTTCCGCCAAATTTTAATACTTTCATTTGGTTTTTGAAAAAGTTTGTTAGATATAATTCCCCGAAACAACCGGGGCGTGATTAATTCTCTTGCTTTCACATGGTCTGACGGGTTGATGTTTATAACAATCTTCTGTGCCTCAATACAAAAGAGGCTGCGACCGACTTGCTATATAGCACTTCCTGTCTTCTCAATGCGAAATCGCTTGCAAAATTACTAAATTTCCCCGACATCTGCAAATTTTGAAATGTTTTTCTTGGCTCGTCAAAAGTTAAATCACGTGAGTTGGTGATATGTTTTCGTGAGAATACCAACTTTTTGTTATCGCTCAAAGTCCGCTTTCCCTCCTAAGTTAGTCCATCGTTTCATATCCAGTAGTATCATGTTCAATCTGAAACGCTTTTGCTGTTTCCTCTAAAGCAGAATCATGCCCTGTCAATGCAGCAAATGGGGCAAACTGAGCTGCCCTCATATACATTGACATCTGTGGATGCTCCTTTGATACGTGGTGCGGAAGATTTATTATGTCGTCGTATTTTTTCATAAAAGTAGCCCTCCTCTTTCTCCCCCGAGGGGGAGGAATCATATATAGCATTTATCGCTGTGGGGGGTATTAATTTTCAATTTTCAATTAAGTCCATCGGGCTTCTACGCTTTGTGCCCTCCAATCTGGTTGTTCCTTTCCCTTGCTGTTGCACCTTCCGAGAAACTTGTGCCTTTGAGGATTGCATTCTTGCCGAACCTATGCTTGATGGCTATAAGTGCTTCCTGCATCTTGCGCTCCTTGTCTCGCTCTGCATGTTTCTTTTCCGCTTCAACGGCTAACTCTTCATAGTCGGTGAATAGGTCCAACTGTACGGGGCCTTTGGACTTGTTCGTGGCTTCTGTTTCGCTGATGATATTGTTTGTTGTAATATTCAGACGTCTGATAAGCAAATCGTGATCTACTATCTTGTCGTACAATGATATAACAGCTTCTATTATCTCTTTACTTGAAGAAGAATGACCATTCAGATTTGCAGTTCCGTGTGCATGTTTTGGAACGGTACGTCCGTAATAATCCGACACGATGTTACCTTGATATCTCGCAGCAACCTCTGGCTGTTCAAGACTCTCTCGGTCAAAGCCAACCGTAAGGATAAGCTGATTGGTTACAAGTCGTTTTTCTACCAGATCAAGGCTTATGGCATCTGCCATTTCCATAACCACGTTCCTTGCCTTTTCGAATGTGTATGGTTCTTGCAGAACCTGTCCGCTGCTCATGGAGCTTGTCTCTGGCTTATAAGCCTTGATATGCTCCATTCCAACGGGCTCCCAACCCCACGCATGGTCTATGAGCAGTTCAGCGTTTACTCCAAAGAGGCGATAGAGTAGGGCTTCGTTGTTGATTGATGTTCGGGCAATGTCCCCCATTGTCTCTATGCCGTATTTGGCGAGTTTCTCGGCGATGCCTCTGCCCACTCGCCAGAAACTTGTAAGCGGACGGTGATCCCATAGCAGTTTCCTGTACGACATCTCATCAATCTCCGCAATACGCACCCCGTCCTTGTCAGCAGGGATATGCTTTGCCACGATATCCATTGCCACCTTGGAAAGGTACAGATTAGTGCCGATGCCTGCAGTTGCCGTGATGCCTGTATTCTCAAGCACGTCATGAATCATGGTCCTTGCAAGCTCGTGAGCCGTCATCTTGTATGTACTGAGATATGCCGTGACATCCATGAACACCTCGTCAATAGAATATACGTGAATATCCTCCGGAGCAATATATTTAAGGTATATCTTGTATATGCGAGTGCTATATTCTATGTAGAATGCCATTCGTGGAACCGCCCTAATGAAATCCAGTTCCCAGTCAGGATGCTGCTTTAGCTCGTTATCATCGGTCGACTTACCTGTAAAACGGTAGTTAGGAAGATTCATCCTTCGTTTATTGTTTACCTCCCTAACACGCTGCACAGCCTCAAACAATCGTGCACGACCGCCTATGCCATAAGCCTTTAGCGATGGCGATACGGCAAGGCAGATCGTCTTCTCCGTTCTGCTCTCGTCAGCCACCACAAGGTTTGTTGACAAAGGATCAAGTCCTCGCTCTACGCATTCCACTGAGGCATAGAACGATTTCAAGTCAATGGCGATATATTTTCTCTCTTTGTTCTGCATTCTGCATCATAGTCCCCCTGAGGGGAACTTGGCTTTCGCTCTTCTTTTTCTGATGCAAAAATACAAAGAAAATATGAAATATGCAAATGTATTCCAACTTATTTCTATCGCTTTCTTTGTCTTGCGTTGTGTTGCGTAGATTGGCGAATAAATAGCCTTTTAAAACTTGATTTTGTTTGTAGAATCAAGGAAATCGTATTGGCGTTTTTACGATAAAACGGAAATTTCTTTGCTTGGAATGTTTGTAATTGAAAAAATTTGTCTATATTTGCACTCGAACTAAGAACTGAATTTAAAAACTAATTTAAACAAATGAAGAAAAGTCTTATTTTATTATTCGCTTGTGTGCAGTGGCTTGGGGCTCTTGCACAATCTCGAGGCAATACAAAATCAGATGAAAAGCTGAGAATTCCTATTACCCCTATTGTTATTGATGGTGAGGTTACTGGTGTTCCTGATGGAACTCCTATTGTGTTCTGTTATCGAGTCAAAAAAACACGTGAATATAGGAATGCTCGTAATACATTGACTACAACAATTCAGAATGGAAAATTTCATATAGAAAAGAAATTTGTATATAAAGACGATGGAGATAGTGAAAATAATGTAGAGTATATACTTTCCACAGGTGGGACATTTCTTCCTGTATATGCAAATTCTGGAGCCAAGATAAAAATTACAGCGAAAGGATTACCTTGCAGTAATTGGAATGTAACGAGCAATCATCCTTTACAAAAAGTGTTTAACGAATACTGGTCTTATAGACAGGAAAAGACTGATCACATAAGTAAAGAAATACAAAATGCATACGACGCAGACGGTGATGAAGATTTTATTAAGAGTCTGGAAAGAAAAAAAGATTCTATTATTGTTGTATCTACTCTTGACTATATAAAAACAAGAGAGTTTAATCCTGTTTTTGCTAATGAGCTTCATAGGATCTCTATTGTTTCTTATCAACTTGGCAATAAAGAACTTAGTGAAAGAATTCGCAAACTCATTGAGGAGAAAGTTCCCGTTGAATATAACGATGACTCTAATATAATTGATGCTAAAAAGCTTCTTGTTCCTGCAAGCGAACATCTGAAAGTGGGTGATAAAATGCAGAATTTCACATTCTACGACCATAGTGACAAGGAGCATAAACTTTCGGAGTTTTTAGGAAAGAAAAATGTGGTATTACAATTTTCTACCAAAGCTTGCGGTCCATGTCATGCCGTAAGGCCTGAGATTGATGCGTTCTATGCAAAACACAAGGATGAGGTTGAAATCATAACCATTTCTTGTGATAATGAGGAGACATGGAAAAGTGATGACAAGGTGAGTTGGTCAGATTGGAATGACCATGCTTCTGGCTCTTCCATAGGGGCTAAGTTCGATATTCCAGGGTATCCTTATTATGTGATTATAAAGTCTGATGGCGTTATTAGTTCAATGTTCCCTGGCAATAAGGATTTGCTTGAATATTTCAGTACATTCCAGAGCTCTCAGGCAACACAATCCTCAACTGACGAGCAATCTCATCCTAATCGACAGATGAAAGACTTTACACTTTACGACCGTAAAGGTAAAGTGCATAAGCTTTCAGAGTTTAAAGGGAAATGTATTGTGTTGATGTTTTCCGTACAAGGCTGTAAACCTTGTCTTGAGGCGATGCCAATCCTTGACGGATTCTACAAGCGTAATAAAGACAAGGTGGAAGTTATTGCTATTTCTGCAGATGAAAAGAGAGACTGGTTGAAAGAAAAAAGCAAGGTAAGTTTTCATGAGTGGAATGACTATAATTATGCACTTGAAATAAGTAATTATTATGGAATGAAGACCGCCTTTGTGATTATACATCCGAATGGAAACATTCTAAATACGTCCCAAGGTCGTTTGGGGCCTTTCTTCAGAGATTTAATCGGGCGTATCCCTGATGCGGAAATAGAGAAAACACTTAGAAGCAAGAAATAGTTTCGAACTTTTAGATATAGAGAATTCAGTTTAGGCAAATCATAAAACTCACTTTAAATTGTGAAAAAGGGGTGGAGAGGGTCATCTCTACCGTCTCCACCCCTTTTTGAGAGAGTACTATGTCGTTTCTACGCAACTTTAGGCAACTTAACGCAAAGACCAAGAAATGAATGAAATAATAATGCTTTTGTTCGCAGTTCTCATAATTTTTTCGTAACTTTGTAGTTGAATAATAAGAACTGGGGCGGAGTTTCTTCGATAGTTCTTCGTTCATCTTTCGCTCTACCTTCGTTCTGGCTTCGCTTTTCCTTCGCTTCCGAAGCGAGGAATTAGCCTCGGCACAAAGGCTGATAGACGGTAGCATTTCATAGAAAGTGGTTTTTGTATGCAAAAAATAATACTATTCCTACTATTATTCCTTTCGGTAGTTAACCTGTCGGGACAAAACTCTGGTAAGTCAACTGGTGTTGGCTCATCAAATTTGGGATCTGCTGATTCTGATCGGTGGTGTATAGATTTTGATACTTATGGTAGTGGGCATTTCATTGAAGGGGAATTGGTTGATTATGTAACGAAAAAGCCGATTTGTGGTGAAAACGACTTGATTCTAATGACAGAAGATAGTGTCATGATTCCTGATTCGTTGATGACGGTGATTTTTCAAGTAGAAAAAAAAGGAAAACCAATGTCTTTCTTGGTAGAAATCCCCAAATCTGGTAATTATATTCTGGGTTTTACCAATCCTCTTTATCATACTTTATATAAAACTGTCAAAGCGCAATTTGAAGACGGAGAACATGTGAAAGATATTGGTAAAGTAGAGATGAAGCGAAAGTCGATGTCGGAAACGTACCATGTTCTCGATGAGGTGGTAGTGAAGGGAACAACGCTTAAGTTCTATTTCGATAATGATACATTGATATATAATGCTGATGCCTTTACCACACAGAAGGGATTTATTCTGAATGACATTCTGAAAAAGATGCCTGGGATTGTAATGGATGAAAATGGTGAGATTTATGCAAATGGGCAAAAGATTGATGTGTTATTGCTTGATGGTAAGGATTTTTTCGATGAAGACAGAAAGACTATACTCGACAATATTCCAGCTTATATGGTGAAGAATGTCAAAGTATATGACTCGCAGAAGGATAGTCTCGACGTATCCGATTCAAGTCAAGGACATATTATGGATGTTACTCTCAAACCTGAGTATCATGTGGTAGATCTTGGTAATATTGGTGTAGGTGTAGGTACAGATAAACGATATATGGGAAAGCTTTTTGGCCTCAAATACAACGATTTGGGGCGCTTGTCGTTTGTTGCAAGTGGAAACAATGTGAACACGGTTGAAACTCTGGGATCTGATGGTGATGTTGCATATGGCTATGTTGATGATGGTTTCGAGAGGGTTCGTGACAATGTTTCAATGAAATATAATATTCGCAAGATAGATTTTTCTGCTGATGGAGATGTGGAATATAGGTATGATGATACTCATCAGGATTATTCTTATATTCAACACATGATGATTGATGATGCTGATGTGAATAGAAATTCTGTGCAAAAAGGTAATGCTTATCATAATGAAATCAAGACCCATCACAATCTCTATTTATTTGGAAGTCGCCCTTATGGTTTCAGACTTATGCCTTCCTTGCGGTTCTCACGCAATAAAACGAATGACTATGATGTTTCATCTTCCTTTTCAAAGGATGTGACAGATATGTTGGGTGAGAATTGGAGAGATAGTATAAAGTCTTCAGAAATATGCCAAACGATGATGAACTATGGTCAGAACAGATACATTGAAAATGCAATGAGTAGAAGAGACAATATGGATTTCAAGGTGATTCTGTCAAAGAACTATACGATTCCTAATACGGGTATTAGTGCTTCTTTGAATGCGTATGTGAACTACAATTATAATGAAACAAATGGTATGAAAATATCGCAATATGACTATTTGCAGGAGACTCCATATCGTAAACAAATGACGAACTATTACAACTATAAGGATGAGAATGTTCTAGAGAGTTATATATCAACGAATTTCGTTTTTTGGTTGGGAAAATACCATTCAACGTCTTTGGAATACACCTTCAGGTATTTAAGTCAAGATGGCGAAACCAGTTATTATGCTTTGCATGGCCTTAATGGAATGGGGATGGAGTATTCTTTGAATAATATTCCGCAGGCTGATATTCAGGAATCGGTAAAGGATTTGGCAAACAGCTACTGTAGTGTAGCTCAAAATAATTACCACGTCATTAGATGGCAATATAATTACCACAAGGACGGTGTATCCCTAGATATAAATGTGCCTTTCCGAATGGAATACCGTAAATATGCTTATGTTCAGGCATATACAGATACTTTAGTCAGGAGAAAACTTATAATGCCCGACGTGTCAGTTCGATTGGGTAAGGAATGGAATGGTGATGAAGGTAAGAATGTGTCCTGTAACTTGTCTTATAGATTGGCAAACAGTATGCCTGACATGTTGGATTTGGTTAATAGGTATAATGACATTAACCTATTGTATAGACGAAAAGGTAATCCAGAACTGAAGAATCGGATGAAGCATGTTTTCGAAGGAAATTTATATGTGAGGAAACGTATTGATAATCATAGTTTGAACTTATCATATACGCTGGATAAAAACAAAACTGTGAATTCTAAATTATATGACATGAAAACTGGTAGTATTACCACTATGCCACAGAATACAAGTTGCGACAAGTTTTTCAGGCTGAATTTGTCGAATAAGGTGTATATGGTGAAGAATATGTTCAATGTCTTTAGTGATTTCGGATTCAGTTGTAATTTGTTAAAAGGCTTTATTGATACAGATCAGAGTAAGGTTCTAGATGAGAAGGATGTACGACATCAGGTGATAAGTGAAAACTTCGGAGTTGGTTTTACTTCTCGCAATACAAAATGTATCGCTTCATGTAGCGGATATATTGAATACAATAAGACCAAAAGTGACATAAAGACAACAGGCAATACCCGTGTCTGTGATTATGGCGTGAAATTTGATGCTGCGATAGAATGTCCTTGGGATATACGCTTGAAAAGTAATTTAGTAACAGTAAACAGACAAGGGTATGATATTGATAAAGGCAATACTATGGAATTGATATGGAGTGCCTCATTGGCAAAATCATTTTCTGAGAATATGACACTTAGCCTTGAATGCTTTGATATTCTGAATCAGCGGAAATCGATAAGATATTATGTGATAGGTAACTCAAGGTCAGAAGTTCATACTAATGGTATCAGAAGATATGGAATGTTGCGATTTGTTTATAGGTTTAACTCCTCAAAAAAACAAGGAAATAGAGTGGGGGAATTATAGAATATCAACTGATTTCTAAAAATATGTGAATTTCCGTCTTTATTTTGTAAACATTTCATATTTTTTTTGTAACTTTGCATCCTATGAATTTTGATAATAATTTTAAATATATATTTCTATCAGCCTTAATGTCTATCTTTTCACTCTCTGCGGGTGCGCAGGATGTGGAGTGTGAGGATACCTGCCAGCATATTCACGGAATAGACATCTCGCACTATCAGCATGGTGTGTTCTGGGATGCTGTAGGTAGCACAAAGATGGCATACGTCTATATCAAGGCTACGGAAGGTGGTGACAGAATAGACAGTAGGTATGAAGAGAACATACAGATGGCCCGTCAGCATGGGATAAAGGTCGGGTCGTATCATTTCTATCGTCCGAAGGCTGATCAGGAAGAGCAGTTGCTGAATTTCCTCACGCAATGCCGACCAGAGGAGCAGGATCTCATCCCGATGATTGACGTTGAGACAACCGCTCGACTTGATTCTGCGGAGTTCTGTGATTCTCTGTTCAAATTCCTCGAATTGGTGGAGCATGTATATAAGCAGAAGCCTCTCATCTATACTGGTGCGAACTTCTATGACAAGTATCTTCGGGAGAAACTTGACAGGTATCTTATCATGATTGCCCAATATACAGAGCAGGAACCTGTCCTTGCTGATGGTCGTGACATTACCTTGTGGCAATACACGGGTAAGGGACGTCTGGCTGGTATCAATGGTCATGTGGATAAGTCCCGATTCATGGGAAACCATACTCTGCGTGAGTTGAGGTTTCGGCAGAGAAAGAGCCCTTCTGCAGCCGTTCCTCGTAAGGAGGGAACCGCAATGCGTACGGAGGAGGAATAGTAATTCTGCGCTCGAAACATTTAAGTGTAAATACATTAAAACATCCTTCCCTCATGGAAGGTTTGGTTAGGCTTTATATGGCAATTATAAAGTGTCCTGAATGTGGACATCAAGTTAGTGATATGGCTCCTACTTGTCCAGGATGCGGTGTTGAAATCGCAGGAAAAGTAGTGAAATGCCCTGATTGCGGTGAGATATATTTCCGCAACCAGATGGTTTGTCCGGCTTGTCATCGCCCAACTACTTCCACTCCGACACAGCGTCCTGTGCCTGTTCGTCATACAGAACCGATTACTCCTGTTGTCAAGCCAAAGCCAGAACCAGAGCCTGACACAGAGAAGAAATCATATACAAAGATCATCGTTGGGCTAGTGATTGCCCTTGTCTTGTGTGGTGGAGTGGCATACTATTATAACGATTTAGGTCGTCAGGAGAAATCGGATTATGCGCTTGCTTCACAGAGTAATGATCCTTTGGTAATAGAGGAATATCTGAATAAATATAAAGATACGAATCCTGAACATCGTGAGTCCCTTCAGGCTCGACTTGCCGTTATTCAGCAGATAGACAAGGAATGGACAGATGTGCTGATAACCGGTTCTCGTGACCAGATAGAGCAGTATGCCAAGACGCATCCTGACTCTCCACATAAGGCAGAGGCTATGAATAAAGTCGATTCAATGGATTATGCCCACGTAATGAAGGACAAGACTATAGATGCGTTCATCAATTATGTGAAACAGCATCCTAATGGCCGTTTCGTTAATGATGCCAATGCAGCTATTGATGCAATAAAGATGACTCAGCTCCAACCTGAGGAGACAAAGATGGTCAAGGCTCTGTTCAAGAAGTTCTTCCAATCGGTGAACTCACGTAACGAGGGCGGCATGCTTTCTACGGTAGCCGACCAGTTGACGAACTTCCTCGGACAGTCAGGTGCAGGCAAGGCTGATGTTGCAACATTCCTGAAGAAGTTATACAAGTCGGATATCACCAATATGAATTGGCATATCATCGACGACTATAAAATAGACAAGAAAGCTGGAACCAAGGGCGCTGCGGATTATACCGTGCAGTTTACTGCAGAGCAGAATATTTCGCGTGCAGATGCCACACAGCCGACATATTGCAGGTATCAGATCTCAGCCACGGTTAGTTCCGACGGCAAGATCTCGGGCTTGAATATGAAACGCTTAACTCAGCAGTAAAACTCACCTAAACAAACACGATCGTGCACTTTAAATGGATTTATAATACACCATCGCCGACTTTGATGCGACAGGCGAGCGAATTGAGCGAGAAACTCAATATCGCTCCAGTGCTTTGTCGTCTTCTTATTGAGCGTGGAATAACGACGGAGTCAGCGGCAAAGCGCTTTTTCCGTCCTCAACTCAATGACCTCATCAATCCGTTCCTGATGAAGGATATGGATATCGCGGTGGATAGGCTCAATGATGCCATGGGACGTAAGGAACGTATCATGGTATATGGTGACTATGATGTTGACGGCTGTACGGCTGTAGCCCTCGTCTATAAGTTCCTTCGTCTTTATTATTCCAACATAGAATACTATATCCCAGATCGCTATGAGGAGGGATATGGAGTGAGTCGTAAGGCTATTGACATGGCGAATGAGAATGGTGTAAAGCTGATTATCATTCTTGACTGTGGAATAAAGGCGCATGAGCAGATAGAGTATGCTAAGACTTTGGGCATAGACTTCATTATCTGTGACCACCATGTACCTGACGATGTCCTTCCTCCTGCTGTGGCTATCTTGAATCCTAAGCGTCCTGATGACTCATATCCTTTCAAGCATCTGTGCGGATGTGGTGTAGGCTTTAAGCTGATGCAGGCTTTTGCCAAGAATAACGGTATTCCGTTCTCTCGTCTTATTCCTTTGTTGGATCTCTGCGCTGTAAGTATTGCTGCAGATTTGGTTGAGGTGACAGACGAGAATCGTGTTTTGGCTTATCATGGATTAAAGCAATTGAACCAGAATCCTTCTGTTGGACTGAAGTCTATTATCGATATTTGCGGACTCTCTGGTAGGGAGATATCCATGTCGGATATCGTCTTTAAGATAGGTCCTCGTATCAACGCTTCCGGTCGTATGGAGAATGGCAAGTTGTCGGTTGATCTACTTGTAGAAAAGGAATATAATAATGCTATTCAGGCAGCTAAGCATATTGACGCCTATAACGAACAACGTCGTGACATTGACAAGCAGATGACCGATGAGGCCAATGGTATTGTTGAAAAGCTTGAGAGCCAGAGACATCGCTCAAGCATCGTGCTCTATGATGAGAACTGGAAGAAAGGCGTTATCGGTATCGTGGCTTCAAGGTTGACAGAAATCTATTTCCGTCCAACAGTTGTCCTTACTCGTGACGGACAGTTTGCTACTGGTAGTGCGCGTTCTGTTGCTGGTTTTGACGTTTATTCTGCCATAAAGAGTTGTCGTGACCTCCTGATTAACTTTGGTGGTCATACATACGCTTGTGGCTTGACAATCCG
>JAEEGG010013638.1_pt1 | contig 17354 bp, 11 predicted proteins | sample 9134161 | NCBI WGS metagenome assembly JAEEGG01 (sample SAMN16246543, study PRJNA631951) | gut metagenome | biome: gut microbiome; feature: rumen; material: CR-attached | host: Bos | place: Iran: Karaj | collected 2018-10 | reverse complement strand
AAATTTTTTTTTAAAAAATTAAATGGTAAAGTAAATAATGTTTATAAAGATAGATTAAATTATGAGCTTAGTGTAATTGATAAAATGGGCTATAATGATTATTTTTTAATTGTTTGGGATTTTATTAATTATTCAAGAAAAAATGATATTTTAGTTGGCCCAGGACGTGGTTCGGCCTGTGGAAGCTTAGTTGCATATTGTCTTGGTATTACTGAAATTGATCCGATTAAATTTAATCTATATTTTGAACGTTTCTTAAATCCTGATCGTATATCAATGCCTGATATTGATACAGATTTCCCTGATGATAGAAGAGGGGATGTCATTAAATATGTTCAAAGTGTATTTGGTGAAGATCATATTTCAACTATAACAACCTTTAATACATTCCAATTAAAATCTGCAATAATTGATGTATCTAAGGCTTATAATTTACCTGATGATAAAATTAAATATTTACAAGAATATATTTTAAAAAATGGTTATGATAAAGCATTAGAAGAATTTAAAAATAAAAAAGAAGAATTATATTTAAAAATAATTGAAATATCTCATAGATTAGAAGGGATTCCTAAATTTATTTCCACACATCCAGCAGGTATTATTTTATCTAAAAAGCCTTTGACAGATATTATTGCCTTATGTCCTGGTTCAACTAATATTTATCAATCAATGCTAGATCAACAAGATTTAGAAAGCCTTGGCTTATTAAAGATGGATTTTCTTGCGATATCAAATCTTACAATGATTAAAAAAATCATGGATAAGATTGGTTTCAATATTAATGATTTAAGAAATATCCCATTAAATGATAAAAAGACATTTGATATGTTATCTCAAGGTGATACATTAGGTATATTCCAGCTTGAATCAAGAGGTATTACTAATGTAATAATGAAGATGAAGATAAATTCAATATTAGATATTGTATCAATCTTGGCTTTATTTAGACCAGGACCTATGAATAATATTGATGAATTTATCGCAAGAAAGCATGGTAAAAGATTTACTTATTTACATAAAAACTTAGAACCAATTTTAAAAGAAACATATGGTATTATTGTATATCAGGAACAAATAATGAAAATTGCTCAAGTATTTGCAGGATATAATTTATCACAAGCAGATATTTTAAGAAGAGCTATTTCAAAAAAGAAAATAGATATTTTAAAATCAATGGAAGAAGATTTTATATCTAAATCTGTTAATAATGGATATGATGCAAATCTTGCGAAAAAAGTATATGACTTAATATATGAATTTGCAGATTATGGTTTTAATAAAGCCCATTCAGTTGGATATACAATGATTGCATATCCTATGGCTTATTTAAAGGTTCATTATTTTAATGTATTTATGTCTATAATGATGAATAATGTTTTAGGATCTGCACCTAATTTAAAAAGATATATTAGCTATGCAAAAAGCCATGGACTTGAGACATTAAAGCCAAATATTAATATATCTACAACTAATTTTGAATATGATAAAAATATGTTGTTTATGCCACTTACATCTATTACATCAATTGGACCTATTCAGGCTAAAAAGATAATAGATGAAAGAAATAAGAATGGTTATTTTAAAAATTATGATGATTTTATTTCAAGAATTAAACCATCTATATCAGAGCTTGAAGCATTAGTATTTTCAGGTGCATTAGATTTATTTGGATTAAAAAAGAGCTTTATGATGGATAATAGCTCATCAAGCTCATTTAATTTATTAGATGTTAAAGAAGATAAATATGATGAATATGATATTTCTTATTTAAGAGAAATGGAGCAAAAATATTTAAAATTTAATTTAACATATGATATTTTCAAGGGAACTGAAGCTATATCTAGACAATATAACACAATTAATATTTCTAATTTGATTTATAATCAAGAAGCTAATTTGTTAATAACATTTGAAGATTTAAAAATAATTAAAACTAAATCTACAAATGAAGAAATGGCTTTAGGTTCTATTTCAGATGGTAAAAATGAATTAAGATTTGTGATGTTTACAAGAAATTATAAAGAATTAGATATTAAATTAATCAAATCTAAATTATATGTAATTAATGGTAAATTAGAATTTGATAAAGCAAAAAATAGTTCAACATTTATTATTGAAAAAATCTTATATGAAGCAAAATAATTTTTTTCTTGTTTTTATAAGATGACTGACTTATAATTTTTTTGTAAAAGGAGAAAAGATAAAATGAGTGAAGAAAATAAAAATACACCTACTGAGAATAAAGATAACGGTGGATATCATCTAATTGCTGAAAATTTCAGAAAATCTCTTATTCTTGCAATAATCACACTTGCAATTTGTACTACACACTGGATTTTACAAGGATTTGTTACTGGCAATTTACCTTGGTTTATTATTAACCTTGTATGTGCAGTTGGTCTTGGTATTACATTTGCATTATCTTTATTACATTCAATTAAGGTTACTATTCCTGCAATGAAGGAAGATTTAGCTTCATTCATCATTAGTATTGCAACAATGGCTTGGTCTGCAATTTATTTATTAATTTGGGGAATTGACTGTATCAGAAATTTCGTTAACTTATTTTAATAAATGAAGAATAAATGACAAAAGTAATTTTGTCATTTATTTTTTATTCATTGAAAAAAATGATAATTATTTTATAATTATATATAGATATTAACAAAAATCTAGGAGGTATATTATTATGGGTTTAGTTAGTGCAAAGGGCATTTTAGAAAAAGCTTTAGAGGGACATTATGCAGTTGGTGCATTTAATATTAATAATCTTGAATGGACAAAAGCAATTTTACTTGAAGCTGAAGAATTAAGATCACCTGTTATCCTTGAGGTATCAGAAGGCGCAAATAAATATATGACTGGTTATAAGACAGTTGCAGCAATGGTTAGCGCAATGGTTGATTCTATGGGTATTACTGTTCCAGTAGCTTTACACCTTGACCATGGTACATATGAAGGTGCAAAGGCTTGTATTGAAGCTGGTTATACATCAGTTATGTTTGATGGTTCTCATCTTCCATTTGATGAAAATGTTGCTAAAACAAAGGAAATCGTAGCACTTGCACATAAGCATGGTGTTTCTGTTGAAGCAGAAGTTGGTGCAATCGGTGGTGAAGAAGATGGCGTTAAAGGAAGAGGCGAGGTTGCTGATCCTAAGGAATGTAAAAAGATTGCTGATTTAGGCATCGATATGCTTGCAGCTGGTATTGGTAATATTCATGGTCCATATCCTGCAAATTGGCTAGGTCTTGATTTTGACACATTAGCAGCAATTAAGAAGGAAGTTGGCAATATGCCACTTGTATTACATGGTGGAACTGGTATTCCTGAAGACCAAGTTAAAAAAGCAATTTCTTTAGGTGTTTCTAAGGTTAATGTTAATACTGAATGTCAACAATATTTCACTGAAGCTACAAGAAAATATTTTGAAGCTAAGAAGGATCTTGAAAAGAAGGGATATGACCCAAGAAAGGTTCTTGCTCCTGGTATTGATGGTATTAGAGAAATCGTTGGTATCAAGATGAAGATGTTTGGCTCAGTAGGCAAAGCTTAATAAATAATATTAGGGACTTTTGTCCCTTTTATTTTGTTCTTACTTTTAATTAAATATTATGTTATACTTAATGCATACGAAAGAAGGAGATTATTATGAGAATAGCTTTAATTAATGAAAATTCACAAGCAGCAAAAAATGAACTTATTTTTAATACATTAAATAAGGTTGCAACAAAGTATGGTCATACTGTAGATAATTATGGTATGTTTGGACCTGAGGATAAATCATTAACATATGTTCAAAATGGTTTACTTGCCGCAATCTTAATAAATTCAAAGGCTGCAGATTTTGTTGTAACAGGCTGTGGTACTGGTGGTGGTGCAATGCTTGCATTAAATTCATTCCCTAATGTTTTATGTGGCTTAATCGTTGAACCATCAGATGCATATTTATTTGGCCAAATTAACGATGGTAATGCTATTTCTATGCCATATGCAAAGGGCTTTGGCTGGGGTGCTGAATTAAATTTAGAAAATGTATATGAAAATTTATTTAAGGCTCCATTTGGTGGTGGCTACCCTAAGGAAAGAGTAGTACCTGAACAAAGAAATAAAAAGATTTTAGATGGTGTTAAAAAGATTACTCATCGTCCTATGATTGATATTTTAAAGGAAATTGATAAGGATTTCTTAAGAGAAACAATTGATAGAGATTCATTTAAAAAATATTTCTTTGCAAACGCAAAAGATGAAGAAATTATTTCATTTATTAAGAATTTCTTAAATATGTAATTTTAAAGAAGAATAAAAACTGAGGTTATATTACATATAACCTCTTTATTTTTTAAAAAAATCTTGATTTTCTTGTCGATTTGCTATATAATTCTAAAATGCCTTAACATTCGTTTTTGAAGGCAAAAAATTATTTAAATTGATTATAACTGCTATAGCAGTTTATATATACATTATCGCGGTGACCAAAAGGCTTAAACATCCTTTTAGCAAATGCTATAAAGTCTTCTGATGGTTTAAAAAATAAGAAAGGAATGTATATTATACAAATATGAGTCAAAGCTACAAACTAGTCAACTATGGTAAAAAGTCTGTTCGTCGTAACTACTCTAAGATTCGTTCTGATATCGATATGCCTGATCTTGTTGAGATTCAAACAGGCTCTTTTGATTACTTCGTTTCTGAAGGATTAAAAGAAGTATTAAGAGACAATTCTCCAATCGTATCATTAAACGGAAATCTTGAAATTTATTTTGGTGGTGAAAACCATGACCAATATCATTTTGACGACCCAAAATATTCTGTTGTAGAAGCAAGATTACGTCGTACTAATTTCGCTCGTCCTTTAAAGGCTACTGTAGAATTAAGAAACACAGTTACAGGAGAAGTTACAGATGATGAACTTTTCTTAGGAGATGTTCCATACATGACACCAGTTGGTACATTCATTATCAATGGTGCTGAACGTGTTGTAATTTCACAAATCGTTCGTTCTGCAGGTGTTTATTATTCAAAAGAAATCAATAAGAAGAGCGGAGATATCAATTTCTCATCTCAAATCATTCCAACTCGTGGTGCTTGGTTAGAATATGAAACAGGCTCTAAGAAGATTTGGTATGGTAAGCTTGATAGATCTAGAAAGATGCCTCTTACTAGAATCTTAAGAGCTTTAGGTTTAGCTCATGATGAAGAAATTTTAGATTTATTCATTGGTGATACTGAAAATAGCGAATTAAAAGCATTCTTTGATGCAACATTCGAGCATGAAGGAAAGGTTGATCCTAAAATTGATGCAAAAGTTATCAGCGATGAGGCTGTATCTGAAATTTTCAAAATTTTACGTCCAGGTGACCCTTTAACTGTTGAAGGTGCAAGAGAAACATTTAGAGGCAAATTATTTGAAGCAGATAAATATGATTTACAAGAGGTAGGTCGTAGCCAATATAATTTCAAGCTTGATGTTTTAGAAAGAGCAAAGGGCAAACCATTATCAAGAGATGTAGTTTATGAAGAAGAATATGCTGATCCAGAAACAGGCGAAATTCATGAAAAAGGTGAAGTTGTAGCAAAAGCTGGTGAAGTAGTACTTGGCGATGTATATAACAGATTAAAAGATAATCGTGCTGCATTCCGTAAAGAAATAGATTGTCATAAATATATTGAAGAAGAAAATCCATTCAATGAAATCTTATATGTTTTAATTGAACATGGTTCTGAAAAGAAGGAAGTTAAGATTATTGGTAATGACCAAAGACAAGTTGTTACTGAAGATCTTGAAACAAGAAAGAAATATTTACATATAACTATTTCTGATATTCTTGCAACATTCAGCTACTATTTCAATTTACATCAAGAAGTTGGTTCTGTTGATGATATCGATGAGCTTTCAAATCGTCGTCTTCGTTTAATTGGCGAATTATTACAAAACCAATTCAGAATTGCATTTGGTAAGCTTAAGAAGAACATTCTTGACCGTATGTCTACAGTTGAAGAAGATAAAGCAACTCCAAAATCATTAGTAACTGTTAAGCCAATTCAAACAACATTAAGAGAATTCTTTGGTTCTTCACAGTTATCACAATTCATGGATCAGATTAACCCACTTGCAGAAATCACTCAAAAGAGACGTATTTCAGCATTAGGTTCAGGTGGTATTCAAAGAGATAGAGCTGGCGTAGAAGTACGTGACGTTCATAATTCACATTATGGTCGTATGTGTCCTATTGAAACACCAGAAGGTCCATCAATCGGTCTTATCACATCTTTAGCAACATATGCAAAGATTAATAAGTTCGGTTTCATTGAAACACCTTATTTCGTAGTTAAGAAAGATGAACAAGGAAAGAGTGTTGTAACTGATGAACTTGTTTACCTTTCAGCAAGAGAAGAAAAAGAAAAGGTTATTGCTGCCGCAACTCCAAATGTAGATAAGGATGGTCACTTTATTGGTGAACAAAATGAACCTATCTTAATTGGTAGACGTGGTGGTGAAACTGAAATGGTTGCTCCAAATGATGTTCAATATATGGACGTATCACCAAAGCAAATCGTTTCAGTAGCTGCTGCATGCGTTCCATTCCTTGAGCATGATGACGCAACACGTGCGTTAATGGGTGCCAACATGCAACGTCAGGCAGTACCTATCATCGCACCTGAAAGCCCAATTGTAGGTACAGGTATGGAATACCGTGCTGCAAAGGATTCAGGATCTGCATGTGTAGCTTCTATGGGTGGTGTAGTTGAATATGCTGACTCAAAGAAGATTATTATCCGTGAAGACAATGGTGATCTTCATAAATATGATTTATATCAATTCCTTCGTTCAAACTCATCTACTGCAATTATGCAAAGACCAATTGTTAAAGCAGGTGAAAGAGTAGAACGTGGTGATATTATCGCCGATGGTCAATCAATGAGAAACGGCGAACTTGCATTAGGTAGAAACGTAAGAATCGCATTCATGACATGGGATGGTTATAACTTCGAAGACGCTGTTATTATGTCTGAAAGAATGGTATATGATGATGTTTATACAACATTAAATATCCAAGATTATGATGTTGATGCAAGAGACACTAAGATGGGTGCTGAGGAATTCACAAGAGAAGTACCTAACGTTGGTCAAGATGATTTAAAATATCTTGATGAAAATGGTATTGTAATTCCTGGTACTGAAGTACGTGAAGGTGATATCTTAGTTGGTAAGACTACTCCTAAGGGACAAACTGATCCAACTGCTGAAGAAAAGTTAATGAACGAAATCTTCGGTGATAAGGCACGTGATCGTAAAGATACTTCACTTCGTGTTCCACATGGTGGTGGAGGTATTGTTCAATCAATACAACATTTCAAGAAATCTAATGGTGATGAACTTCAACCTGGTGTTAATGAGGTTGTAAGAGTCTTCATTATTCAAAAGAGAAAAATCCAAGTCGGCGATAAGATGGCTGGTCGTCATGGTAACAAGGGTGTTATTTCTAACATTTTACCACTTGAAGATATGCCATTCTCAGCTGATGGTCAACCTATTGATATCATGCTTAACCCACAAGGCGTTCCTTCTCGTATGAACATCGGTCAGGTTCTTGAGCTTCATTTAGGTTTAGCAGCTAGAAAGATTACAGAACGTGATCGTAAAGCTTATGTTGATGAAGTTGTTGCAAAAACAGGTAAGAAGCCTACACAAGCTGAAATTGAAGCAGCTGTTCCTGAATTAAAGGTTGCAACACCAGTATTCGATGGTGCTACAATCGAAGATATCGAAGATATCATGAAGGAAGCAGGCGTTGAAGATAAGATTACATTATATGATGGTAGAACTGGTGAACCATTTGAAAATAAGATTTCAGTTGGTATCATGTATTTCATCAGACTTGTTCACATGGTTGATGATAAGATCCATGCACGTAATGTAGGTAAATATACACTTGTAACTCAACAACCAATGGGTGGTAAAGCTCAAAACGGTGGTCAGAGATTCGGTGAAATGGAAGTTTGGGCTCTTCAAGCATATGGCGCAGCTAATGTTTTAAGAGAAATGATTACAATTAAGAGTGATGATCTTGTTGCAAGAGATGGTACATTCAATGCAATTGTTGATGGAAAACCACTTCCTGATACATCTATTCCTGAATCATTCCGAGTTCTTACTCGTGAGCTTCATGCATTAGGTCTTCATGTAGAATTAATTAATAATAAGGGCGAAAATGAAGCAAATCGTTCTATTGTTGATTCTGAAATTAAGAGAATTGATGGTCCAAGAGCATCTCATAGTAAAACTGTTATGCCTGAGGATGCAATCAAAGCAGGTAATGAAAATAACTAGGAGGAGAGAAATATGAGCAAACAATATAAGTATTTTAAAATCGGTTTAGCTTCTCCTGAAGAAATCAAATCATGGTCACATGGTGAAGTTTTAAATCATGAAACAATCAATTACCGTACATTAAAGCCTGAAAATGGTGGTTTATTCTGTGAAAAGATTTTCGGACCACAAAAAGACTATGTCTGCGGATGTGGTAAGGTTCGTAGATCAAGTGAAAAAGGCAAGATTTGTGAAAAATGTCTTGTTGAAATCACAGAATCTAAAGTAAGAAGAGAAAGAATGGGTCATATCAGCCTTGCAGCTCCAGTAGTTCATGCATGGTTCTTAAGAAATAGCCCATCTCCTTTAGCTACTTTACTTAATATTAAAAATAAAGATCTTCAATTAGTTGTAAATCTTCAAAAGTATATCGTTATTGAACCTGGTATGCTTAAGAATAAAAAAGATTTAGATATGTATGAAGGTAAAATCCTTGATGAAGGCGAATATGATTTCTTAAGTGATGAATATCCAAATCAATTCAAGGCTTTAACTGGTGCAGAAGCTATTGAAGAATTATTAAAGAAAGTTGATCTTGAATCTTTAGAAAAAGAATTAAGAAGAGACTTAAAAGACAAATCTAAACAATCTCGTAATGATGCAATTAAGCGTCTTGAAATTGTTGAAGCTTTCTTAAAATCTGATAATAAGCCTGAGTGGATGGTACTTCGTGTATTACCAGTATTACCACCAGCTATCAGACCAATGGTACCACTTGATGGTGGTAGATTTGCTACAACAGATCTTAATGATTTATATAGAAGAATCATTAACCGTAACAACCGTTTAAAAGAACTTCTTGAAAAGAATGCTCCATCTATCATTTTAAAGAATGAAAAGAGAATGCTTCAAGAAGCTGTTGATTCATTAATCGACAATTCTAAGCGTGGAAATAAGAGTGCAAATAATAAAGCACATAATTTAAAGAGCTTATCTGATATGTTAAGAGGTAAGCAAGGTCGTTTCCGTCAAAACTTACTTGGTAAGCGTGTTGACTACTCAGGACGTTCAGTTATCGTTGTTGGTCCATCATTAAAGATGTATCAATGCGGTGTTCCTAGAGAAATGGCTTTAACTTTATTCCAACCATTCGTTTTAAGAAGACTTATTAAGGATTACAATTATTCAATTGCAATCGCAAAGAAAAAATGTGATCATCAAGAGCCAGAAGTATGGCCAATTCTTGAAGGCGTTGTAAGAGAACACCCTGTTCTTTTAAACCGTGCGCCTACATTACACCGTCTTGGTATCCAAGCATTTGAACCAGTATTAATTGAAGGTAAGGCAATTCGTCTTCACCCATTAGTATGTACTCCATTCAATGCCGACTTCGATGGTGACCAGATGGCCATCCATGTACCTTTATCAATTGAAGCTCAAGCAGAAGCAAGATTATTAATGCTTGCATCTAATAACATCTTAAACCCAAGAGATGGTAAGCCAGTTGTTACTCCTTCACAGGATATGATTTTAGGTAACTATTATCTTACATCTGAAAGAAGATATAAAGGTAAAGCTGGAAGATATACAGACGCTAAGAGTAAAGAAGTAATCGATAATGGTCAAGCATTTGCTAAATATGTAGATGCTAAGAAGGCTAAGAAGGATGAAAAGACTTTAGCTAAGCTTATTAATGAAGCATATGAAGAATATATAAATAATAAAGATGTTCGTGCTGAAGAAGAAAATGAAGGTCATTTCTATAAGGACTTCGATGAAGCTTACATGGCTTATAAAAATGGCGCAATTACTTTACATACACGTATCTTTGTTGATATTACATATATGGAAAGCAAATTCCGTCTTCAAAAATTAAATGCTGAAGCAATCGAACTTGAATTATCTAAGAAGAGAAATGAAATTCAAGATAAGAAATATAGTGAAGTTGAAGTTGAAAGAGAAATCGAAAACTATCGTAAGGAATTAGTTGATCATCAAATTAAATCAAATTACTTATTTACTACAATGGGTAAGATGATTTTCAATAAGGAAATTCTTCCTGAAGATTTTGCTTATTTAAATGAGCCAACAGATGAAAACTTAACTAAGAAATATACTCCAGTTAAATATTTCCTTGATAGAAATAACCTTGAAACATCTTATAGAAGCTTAATTATCCAACCAGAAACTAAGCCATTCAATAAGAAATTCATTTCAAGAATCATTGCTGAAGTATTCAAACGTTATCAAATTACTGAAACATCTAAGCTTCTTGATAGAATTAAAGATGTCGGATATCATTATTCAACAGTATCTGGTATTTCAATTTCTATGGAAGACGTTCCTAACTTCGATATTAAAGAAAAACGTATGGAAGAAGCACAAAAGAAGTGTGATGAAATTCAATCATTCTTCGAAATGGGTTTAACTACAAACAAAGAACGTTATCAAAGTATCGTTCATGAATGGAATAGTTGCCGTGACGAAATTGAAAAAACACTTTATAGCGAACTTTCAAAACGTGAAGATAACAGTATTTTCATGATGGCAGACTCTGGATCAAGAGGAAGCTCATCTAACTTCTCTCAGCTTGCAGGTATGCGTGGGTTAATGTCTGACACAGCTGGTAACACAATCGAAGTGCCAGTTAAGGCAAACTTCCGTGAAGGTCTATCAGTTTCTGAGTTCTTCATTTCTACACACGGTGCAAGAAAAGGTTCAACAGATACAGCCTTAAAGACAGCTGAATCAGGTTACTTAACAAGAAGACTTGTAGATGTATCACAAAGCGTTGTTATTTCTGAAGAAGATTGTGGAACTGAACGCGGATTCTTTATTGAAGATATCGTTGAAATCGACAAGAAGAAGGAAAGAAAAGTTATCACTCGTTTAGAGGATAGAATCGTTGGCCGTTATGCAGCAAAGAATATTGTTGTTGATGGCGAAATCATTTGTAAGCGTAATGAGCTTATTGATGAAAATGTTGCAAGTATCATCAAGAAATATAATGATAAGATTGAAGACGATATTAAGAACAAGGTTGCTGGTGTAGATGAATCTAAGAAGATTAGCAAAGTTTGCATCAGATCAGTATTAACATGTACATGCAAGACTGGTGTCTGCAAGATGTGTTATGGTAGAAACCTTGCAACAAATATGACTGTTGAAGTCGGTGAAGCTGTAGGTACTATCGCAGCCCAAGCAATTGGTGAACCTGGTACACAGTTAACAATGCGTACATTCCACTCTGGTGGTGTCGCAGGTGCCGATATCACTCAAGGTCTTCCACGTGTACAAGAGTTATTCGAAGCACGTAGACCTAAAGGTCAAGCAAAGATATCAGAAATTGATGGTGTTGTTGAATCTATTCAAACAACAAGCAACAAGACTGGTAAAGAAATCAAGATTGTAAATAATGAAACTGGTGAAACATTCACAACTAAGGTCGACGCAACAAGTGAACTTCTTGTTCAAGAAAAAGACAAAGTATCACGTGGTGACAAGCTTATTGTTGGTTCAATTGACCCTAAAGAACTTCTTAAGGTTAAGGATGTTGTAACTGTTGAAAAATATATTCTTGATGAAGTATTAAAGGTTTATAAATCTCAAAACGTTGATATTTCAGATAAGCATATCGAAATCATCATTCGTCAAATGTTAAGAAAGATTGCCGTTCTTAACGAAGGTGATACTAACCTTATCCCTGGTAGAAATGTATCAGTAAATACATTTAGTAAAGCAATTGATGAAGCAATCGCTGAAAATGGTGAGCTTCCAGTTGGTAAGCAGTTAATTCTTGGTATCACTAAGGCAGCATTAGGCTCTGATTCATTCTTAGCAGCTGCATCATTCCAAGAAACTACAAGAGTATTAACTCAAGCTGCAATTGAAGGTAAATATGATACACTTCAAGGATTAAAAGAAAACACATTAATCGGTGGTTTAATCCCTGCAGGTACTGGTATTCTTGAAGAAGAATCATTTGAATGTAAGCATCGTCCTGAAGACGAAATGTTAGATGATGATAATAATAATTCTGAAGGCTCAAATGCTTTTGAATTATATTCTGAACCTACAGATGAAACTTCAGATACACCTACTGGTGATTATGAAGAAACATCAATTGATGAACTTTAATCAATAAAAATAGAATTGTGAAGGACTTATGTTCATTCACAATTCTTTTTTATTTTGTTTTTAGTGTTAAAAATGTTAAAATGGTCTTGTTGGAAATGAGGTATTATTATGAAAGAAGAAATAATAACTAATATTGAAGGTGTAATTAGTTATGAATTTAATAATAAGAATTTATTAGAAAATGCATTTGATAATGATTGCGATAATAATAAAGCATTTAAGCTAATAGGATTAAATAATTTAAAATCTATAATAATTAATATATTATATAGCGAATTATCATTTATTAATGAAGATAAAGAATTCATAGTTAATTTAGATGATGATGCATATAATAAATTATCTCAAGAATTAATGAGTGATAATTATATTAATAATTTCATTTCAATTAATAGCTTAAATAGATATTTAATTGTTGATGATAAAAAGGAACAAACTAATATAAATTTATATTATGCAATATTAGGTGCCATATTAGTTGATTCTAAATATGATAATAAAGTATTATCTAATATCATTATTAAGAATTTAGATTTATATAATAGAATGGGTTTATTAATAGATGATGATAATAATTTTATTAAAAGAGTATCTGATTGGGCTTTGAAAAAGCATGAAATAGATAGTGAATATTATATTTATAATACTAATGAATATAAATCAAAGGGTGCATTAAATGAAGATAATTCAACATTTGATATCACTGTTGAATTAGTATTACCTGGTATTGATGGCGTATTTTATGCAAAAGAAAGAACAATTACTCGTGCAAAAATTAAAGTAGCCTTTGCAGCATATAATTATTTAAAGGATAATAATATGCTTGTAACATATAAGGATGAGGTTGGTGAACCAGATTTAGAAAAATGTATTAATCAGCTTCAAGAATTAAATGATAAAGGCTATATTGGAAATATTGAATATAAAATTAATCAAAAATATAATTCTAAGGGTGAAGCTATTTGGAAATGTAGATGTGTCCTTGAGGGAGATAGTCAAACATTTACATGTGAAAATATTTCTAAGAAGGTAGCAAAAAGAACAACCGCATTTGAAATGCTTAAATATGTATTTTCTTTAGAAGAAAAATAAAATTAAAAATAAGATGTTTGAATACGAATTAATTTGTATAAAACATCTTTTTATTTTATTGTAAAAAATTCATTAATAATATAAAATTAATATAAGATTAATATATTACAATGAGGTGAGTTAAATGCCTGAATATAAGGTTAATAAGTGGCGTGGTGTTTATAAAAGAGCCATCGAATTATATAATGAAGAAAAATATCAGGATTCAGCAACATTTTTAGATATGGTTGTTACAAATGATCCTGAAAATTTTAATGCTTGTTATTATTTTGGTACATTATTATATAGTGGTAAAGGTGTATCTAAAAATGTTAAAAGAGCATTTGAAATGTTTATGGTTGCAGCCCAAAATAAAGTAACTGAAGCTCAATATCGTGTTGGTATGTGCTATCTTGAAGGTATTGGTATTAACCAAGATTCAACTCAAGCTGTTGCATGGTTTAGTGAAGCTGCAAAATATGCACATCCTTTATCACAATATTATTTAGGCTTAGCATATATGAAGGGCGAAGGTATCAACAAAGATATTCCAAAGGCTGCACAGTGGCTTGTACATGCTGCAAAGGAAGGCGTTGTTGATGCTCAAAGAGAAGCAGCTAAATGTTATGAAGAATTAGGAAAGAAAAAAGGTGCAGCAGTATTATATCTTGCTGCAGCAGAAAATAATGATCCATATAGCCAAAAGAAAATTGCTGATTGTTATGAAAAAGGTGATGGAGCATTACAATCAAGTGAGCTTGCACTACATTATTATGAGCTTGCTGCAGAAAATGGTAATGATGAAGCACAGGTTACTCTAGGTAATAAATATTCATCAGGCCAAGGTGTTCCTCAAGATATGAAGAAGGCTTTAGCATTATATAACCAAGCAGCAAAGGCTGGTAATGGTGAAGCACAAAATAGATTAGCTGAATGCTACCATTTAGGTGATGGTATTATTAAGGACGATGTTCTTGCTGTTGAATGGTGGACAAAGGCTGCTAATGCAGGTAATACAACTGCAATGATTCACTTAGCTGAAAATTTAACTGAACCTAATAATAACCAGGTTAAGCCAGATTTAGTTACTGCTAAATATTGGTGGACAAAGGCTGCAGAAAGTGGCGACGCTTATGCAATGTATCGTCTAGGTGATTGTTATGAAAAAGGTCTTGGTGTATCAAATATCAGCTTAGAAGATGCATTTAAGTGGTATAGATTAGGTGCACAAAATGGTGATCAGGATGCAATTGATGCATCACAAAGATTTACTAAGTCTTTAACTGGTAAAGTTAAGCTTAAAAAGATGAAATAAAATATGGAATGACACCGTGCCATACGGTGTTATTTTTATGTTTAAAAAATATTTTTAAATATTGATTGACTTGTAATGGTGTATTTGATATAATCCTTTTGCACGTGTATTTTTTATACACAGTGGGAGGACTTTTTTAGAAGGTCTGTTTAACCACATCATTGAAAGAAGGAGGAAACTATATGGCTAAGAAAGTAGTTAAAGTTGTAAAACTACAAATCGCAGCTGGTAAAGCCAATCCAGCACCACCAGTTGGACCAGCACTTGGACAAGCAGGTGTAAACATTCCAGGATTTTGTTCTCAATTCAATGAGCAAACTAAGGATAAGATGGGTTACACATTACCGGTTGTCATTTCAGTATATGAAGACCGTTCATTCACATTTGTAGTACATACTCCACCTGCTGCAGATTTGTTATTAAAAGCCGCTGGTATTCAAAAGGGTTCTGAAAATCCTAAGACTCACAAAGTAGGCAAAGTAACATGGGCTCAGCTTAGAGAGATTGCAACAATGAAGATGCCTGACTTAAACGCTAATGACGTTGAAGCTGGTGCAAGAATTATTGCTGGAACTGCTAAGAACATGGGTATCGAAGTAGTAGACTAGAGGTTGTTGTTAAACAGCCTAAAAACTGTGGGAGGCAATCCCTATATGACCACATTTTAGGAGGAAATTATGAAGAGAGGAAAGAAATATACCGAAGCAGCAAAGCTTGTTGAAAGAAATAAAGCATACGACGCTTTAGAAGCATTAGAATTAGCTTGCAAAACTTCAGTTACTAAGTTCGATGGCGCAGTTGATGTAGCAATCAGATTAAACATCGATCCTAGAAAAGCTGAACAAAACATTCGTGGCGCTATCGTATTACCTAATGGTATCGGTAAAGATGTTAAGGTTTTAGCATTATGCCGTGGCGCAAAGCAAGAAGAAGCTAAAGCAGCTGGTGCTGATTATGTTGGCGAAGCTGATATGATCACAAAGATTTCACAAGGCTGGTTCGATTTTGACGTTATCATTGCAACACCAGATATGATGGGTCAACTTGGTAAACTTGGACGTGTACTTGGTCCAAAAGGTTTAATGCCAAACCCTAAGACTGGAACAGTTACAATGGACATCGCAAAAGCAGTTAAGGAAAGTAAAGCAGGTAAGGTTGAATATCGTCCTGATAAGGTTGGTAACATCCAAGCTACAATCGGAAAGGTATCATTCGGAGCTAAGAAGCTTGGCGAAAACTTAAAAGCTTTCTACGGTGTTATTTTGAAGGCTCGTCCTTCAACAATCAAAGGTTCTTATGTTATGAACATTTCAGTTTCATCAACAATGGGCCCTGGTGTAAAAGTTTCTGCCGATACAATCGACAATCTTTAATACCATAAATTAATTTAAAACTTGCAGTCTTAAGACAGCAGGCGGGATATAATCCCTTAATTACCTGCCGAGGATTCGAAAAGAAAAATCTTCTTTTTACCTTGGTAGGAAAGAAGATTTTTTATTTATATTTACGGAGGTGAAAATATGAAGGAAACTCTTGAACAAAAGAAACAAGAAGTTGTTTCTGCAGTTGATCTTATGAAGAATTCTAAATCTTTCGTTGTATTCCAATATGGTGGAATTTCAGTTAAAGATTTCCAAGATCTTCGTAAAGAAATGCGTAAGAACGGTGGTTCAATCAGCGTTATTAGAAACAACATTTCATCACGTGCTGCAGATGAAGCAGGATATGTTGATGTTAAAGATGCCTTTAAGGGTCAGGTTGCAGTTGCATTCGCTAAGGATGATATGGTTGCTCCAGCTAAAGTAATTTTCAAAGCTGCAGAACCTAAAGATTCTAAAATTAAACCTATTAAAGGTGTTGTTGATGGTGAAGTATATTCTTATGATCAATTAAAGACACTTGCTACATTACCATCATACGAAACTTTGCTTACTCAGCTTGCCGCTGGTATGCTTGGTACATTATCTCAACTTGCAATTGGTTTAAATATGCTTGTTGAAAAGGATGCGGAAAATAAACCCGCTGAAGCCTAATTAATTAATAAATTATAGAGAAAATTGGAGGATATAAATATTATGGCTAAACTTACTAAAGATGAATTTATCAGTGCATTAAAAGAAATGACTATCCTTGAAGTTAAGGAACTTGTTGACGCAATGAAGGAAGAATTCGGCATCGACCCAACTGCAGTTGCTGCTGCTCCTGCTGCTGGTGCTGCTGGCGCTGCTGCTGCAGAAGAAAAGACAGAATTCGATGTAATTCTTGCTGATGCTGGTGCTCAAAAGCTTCAAGTTATTAAAGCAGTTAAGAATGCTACAGGCTTAGGTCTTAAGGAAGCTAAGGATCTTGTTGACGGTGCTCCAAAGCCAGTTAAAGAAAAGATCTCTAAGGCTGATGCTGAAGCTTTAAAGGCTGAACTTGAAAAAGCCGGCGCTAAAGTTGAAATTAAGTAATCAACTTAAAAAGAACTATTTAAAAGGACTATCAATGATGATTATTCATCAGATGGTCCTT
>JAEEGG010013635.1_pt1 | contig 17355 bp, 15 predicted proteins | sample 9134161 | NCBI WGS metagenome assembly JAEEGG01 (sample SAMN16246543, study PRJNA631951) | gut metagenome | biome: gut microbiome; feature: rumen; material: CR-attached | host: Bos | place: Iran: Karaj | collected 2018-10 | reverse complement strand
GGCACAAAGGCAACGGGTAGGCGAGCTTGGCTCGGGAATGACAGAGAAGGCATCACGGTTTGATGACCTGTATCATTTCATCGAAAACCTCGATGTATTTGAATACGGACAGGAGGATGCGCGTGCTTACTACATTCCAGGACATCACGTGTTGCTCAACGGCAAGTGGAAATTCTTTTATGGAGATACACCTCAGGAGATACCAAGCAACTTCTTCGAGGAGAAGTTCTCCGACTCGAAGTGGGCAACTATAGATGTGCCATCAAACTGGGAGATGAGAGGCTACGGCGACCCGCTGTTCCGCAACGTGGCTGCGCCATTCCAGGCCAACCCGCCAATGACCCCGCGTGACTACAACCCCACGGGAGCCTATCGCACCACGTTCACTATTCCTGCCGACTGGAAAGGCGAGGAGATCTTCTTACGCTTCGAGAAGGTGGCTTCGGCATCATTCCTATGGATCAACGGTCAGGAGGTGGGCTACAACGAGGGCGCCCAGGAGCCTGCCGAGTATAATATCACCCCGTATCTGAAGAAAGGTCGAAACACGCTGGCCATGAAGGTGGTTAAATACAGTGACGGCTTTTATCTGGAGGGACAGGACTACTGGCGTCTGGCCGGCATCTTCGACGATGTCTATCTTTATGCCACGCCCAAGACCCGTCTGTTCGACTGGTATGTGACAACCGATTTGGACAAGGATTACCGCGATGCCGATTTGAACATTGAGGTAACCGTCAGAAGCTATGACGAGCAGCCTGTCACGACTCCCCTCAAAGTGCAGGCTGTGCTGACTGGTGCCAACGGAAAGGAAATAACACGATTGGAAAGTCAGGCAGCTACCTTCGCCAATGGCAGCAGCAAATTGACGCTGAACATGAGCAAGCACATTTCCAACCCTTTGAAATGGACCGCCGAGACGCCGAATCTGTATGAACTCAAGATGTACCTCGTGGACGCAGTTACTGGCAAGCGCTTATCGGAAAGCACACCTGAGGATGCCCGTCAAGACATTGGCTTCAAGGAGACTGAGAGGCGTGACAATGTGTTCTATCTGAACGGCAAGCCCCTGAAGGTCAATGCGCAGTGCTCGCACATGCAGGATCCCGACAATGGCCATGCTGTCACGGACGAACTCATCAAGAAGGATATGACCATCCTGAAACAGTTTGGCTTCAACGGTGTGCGAACCAGCCACTATCCACCTGTGCCGCGCTATTTGGAATATGCCGCCCGCTATGGACTGTATATCATCGACGAGGCCGGCGTTGAGGCTCACGCCACAGAATGGGTTTCAGGCGATAAGCGCTTCATACCAATGTATAGGGAGCGTGTGCGCCGCATGGTGCTGCGCGATCGCAACCAGCCTGCGGTGCTGTTCTGGAGTGCCGGCAACGAGAGCGGCGAGGGACCCAATATCGGTGAGGTAATCGACGAAGGTCGCAAATATGACCATACCCGCTGGTGGATGTATGGCGGCAATGCCTACAGCCATCCCGCCGAGGATATCATCGGTCCGCGCTATCCGACACCGTTGGCACTCGACCTCAGGGTGGGCCGTCATGGCGACGGCGACGTGCGCCCCTCGTTCATGGATGAGTATATATCTGTGGCTGGCAATGGCGGTGGCATGTTCGACGAGATGTGGCGCGCCGTCTATACCCACGAGCGATGCATTGGCGGTGCTGTATGGGACTTCGTGTCGCCGGGACTTACGCAGCCCGCCCGCAGGCTCGTCGACAAATCGGGTCATGATGTGATGACACATATCATGGGCAACGCCAAACTGGTGACTGATGCCCGCAATCGGAAAAATCATGTGATAGACCTCAGCGGACACGACGAGTGGGTTGAAGTCTATCGTGAAGACTGTTTGGAGATCACCGGCAATACTCTGACCATTAGTTTCGATATATGTCCCCGCAAGCTCATCAGTTCCTGCGGCTCGTTCGTAACCAAGGGCGAATGGCAGTTCGGCGTCGAGCAGCGAGGCAAGGAACAGCTGTTGTTCTATATCAATACCGACAAGGCTCCTGAGGGGGCACAGAACGAAGCCCGTCCTTTCGGCAGAAGGCCTGCGGCAACGAACCACAAGTACGAACTGTCAGCCCCATTGCCCGGTGACTGGGAGAACAAGTGGCACCATGTAGAAGCTCGCTACGATGGAAAGCAGATGATGGTAATCATCGACAACACGCCGGTTGCTGAGATGAAGGCTCAAGGCAACATCATCAACGCACCTTTCCCCGTGAACATAGGCCGCAACGAGCAGACTCACGGACAGGACACCCATGTATATATCTGCGACGCACTGATGGACAATGTCATCATAGCCGATGCATCGGGTCAGTTGCTGAACCTCGACTTCGAGAAAGAGCAGCAGGAAGGTAAGTATTTCAGTTATGGCATCGGCGCCCGCACCTACGGTACGATTTGGCCCGACAGAACTGTTCAGCCGGAAATCTATCAAATGAAAAAATCGGCTCAGCCTATATCATGCACATTGTTGAGTGCAGATAACGGTACGGTGGAGATATGGAACAGAAACCATTTCATCAATACCTCTTATTACGACATGAAATGGGAACTTTATGAGGATGGCGTCTGTCTGCAGCAGGGAACACTCAATCCTGATGTGGAGCCATTGGCCAAGAAGGTCATCACCATACCCTACAGCCGTCCCGTCCTCAACCCCGGCTGTGAATATCGCCTCATGATCACTAGCAGCCTGAAGGCCGATGAGATTTGGGCGCAGAAGGGTCACATCATGGCCTGGGATCAGCTAGAACTCCCTTGGCGCCAGTTGGCAATACCTTCTGACAAGACCGTTGGAAAGGCCGTGCTCATCCAGACCAACGACACCATTATGGTCAGCGGCGACGGATTCTCTTACTCATTCACCCCCGACGGCCAGCTATTCAGCATCAAGCAATCTGGCAAGGAACTGCTCAAGTCGCCGCTCCAGATGAACGTGTGGCGCGCTCCGCTAGCTCTCGAGCTCGACGGCTGGGACCAGTGGAACATCGCCTACAACAACCGTAAGGCTTGGAACGGCTCACAGATAGCCAACGAGTTCTATAGCAACAACCTGAACGCCATCACCCGCATCCCCATCTCTTGTCAGGCCTTTGAGGCCGACGGACAGGTGTATGTCAATGTGCGCTGCTTCTCGCAGTTCGGAGCTCCTGTCAACACGACACTCGATGCCTATATTACCGGGCTCCGCTATTCGGGCTTCTCCGAGGTCTATGAGTACCGTATCAATGGCGACGGCACCATCGCCCTTCATCATATACTTGAGCCCGAGGGACCGATGCCCGCACTTCTGCCACGCATTGGACTGACCATGACGCTCTGCGACAAGATGCAACAGGTGAAGTGGTATGGCCGCGGCCCTGAGGAGAACTATCCCGATCGTAAGAGTGGTTACGCCATCGGCGTCTACGAGAAAACGGTGGATGATATGTTCGAGCCCTATCTGATACCTCAGGACTGTGGTCTGCGCTGCGACAACCGCTGGCTCGACATGAGCAACGGTTCCGGACAGGGACTACGCTTTGCGATGGACGAGCCGTTCAACTTTAACGCCTACCATTATAGCACCGACAACCTGACGAAGGCGGTCTATACCTACCAACTCCAGCAGCAGGACGGCATTACCCTGAATCTCGACTACAACACGACTGGCGTAGGCTGCACGGCCTGCTATGTACTGCCAGGCTATCAGGTTAAGCCCACCCGCTACGAGCGTCATCTGAGAATAAAACCAATCTCCCAATGACTACCTACTTCTGATTAGCCTACTTTTGCAGGTAGCAGTAGGTGCGCAATACTTAAAATACTCGTTTTTAGGTATTGCGCACCTTATTTATTTGCCCTACCTTTGCGCCCAGTTAGAAACTGGTCGCGATTCTGGCGACGCCTCGGCATAGCTCAAGCAAGCTTGGCTCTGCTCTCGGCTTGCACAGAATTGCACCGTGATAAAATAGTAAGAAATGAGAACGACAACAACTCCCGTGGAACTTAAGGTACTAATGAACCATATCTACGAACTGAATAAAGGTGTACGCCACATGGTGCTATTCACCTGCAACAAGAAATACAGTGAACTGGCTATACAGCGACTGGAGAGTCAGGGCATTCCGTATTTGCTGCAATCTGCCGGACAGCAGAATTTGAATGTTTATTTCGGGCGGCGCGAGTGTCTGGATGCCATCCGGCTCATCGTTACTCGTCCACTGAATCAGCTCACACCCGAAGAGGACTTCATCCTCGGAGCCATGCTCGGCTACGACCTCTGTGCACAATGCGAAAGATATTGCAAGCGTAAGAATGGATGTAAGGGTGAATGCAATGGCAAGTGTATCAACAAGAACTAATAACTTCTTTTGAATAAATCATAAAATGAACGCAACAATTGTAATTTTTGGTTCCTCAACTGGAACCTGCGAGGCCATCGCAGAGAAGATCGCCTCGAAACTGGGCTGCGAGGCCCTGAACGTACAGGACTTGACAGCCGACATCGTGGCCGCTAACCAGAATCTGATTCTCGGTACCTCTACATGGGGCGCAGGAGAATTGCAGGATGACTGGTATGACGGACTGAAGACTCTCCAAGATGCCGACCTTAGTGGTAAAACCATCGCCCTTTTCGGCTGTGGCGACTGCTCATCGTATAGCGACACTTTCGTAGGTGGCATGGGTGAGCTGTACAATGGTATTAAGAATAGCGGTGCCAAGTTCATCGGCAGCGTAGAGACCGACGGCTATACCTTCGACGATTCAGAGGCTGTGATTGACGGCAAGTTTATCGGTCTGCCCCTCGACGACATCAACGAGGATGATAAGACTGACTCCCGCATCGAGGCATGGATCGCCACTATTTCATCCGATCTTTAGTTAGAATGAGTTCATAAAGTATTTGTTTTTTAGTTAATCAGGTGGTTGACCGTGATGGTTGGCCACTTTTTTATTTTTCAAAAAAAGGAAAATACTTAGTTATTCACGTCTGTGGATTCAACGGACGTGGTCTTCTGATAATTCGCTTTTTCCAAATCTATGGTGATGGCTGGCAGTACGGCGGCATCATCACAGGTGACGGCGGTTCCCTGATTATACAGATAGCCGAAGTCGCATACATAGGTGATGCTGCTGGATGTATAGCCGCTGGTGCGCATAAACCAGAAGGAGTTGCCACGATAGCCCTCAACCGATGACCACCAGGCACCACGGCACTTGGCATAGAGCGTAGAACGGAAACGGCGGGCAGAATCGTCAATGCCGCTACCAGCATAGAAACCATAGTCGGAAGCCAACTGAGAGGCAAAAACCTCGTCGTTTGAGAGAATGAATACATGGTCTTGCGTGTCTGGTCCGCAGTTGGTACCGTAGTGAGGGTTTGCCGGATTCTTGACGTTGGTGGTTTCGATGGCCATGCGTTCCTCATTGGAGAAGGCACGGTTGTAGAACTCCTCGTTAAGCCATTGGCGTAGGTGGCTCTTACTCCAGTTCACACTTTCATCTTTGTCGTGGAAAGGACAGGTGTCGGGCATTCGATCGGCTAGCAGCACGGCCTTTGTGCCACTGATCTTCAGAATACGCCACTTCACGGGGGCATAGGCAAAATAGTGCCAAATATCGGGGTCGGCCCACCGGTAGTGCTGCTCTCTGTTCGTGGAACAGGTGATAGCACCATCACCTTTCAGGCGTCGGTAGCGCGTACCATTGATTTCCGCGTCATCATCCGTCCATTGGGCATTCTCTAGTTGGCTGAAGAGAGCGGCATCTACTATGACGTCGCCTTCTGCCAGTGCATAGTCATCCACTGCATTAAAGCTGCCGCTGACCACCTCGTTGGCAGGGTATGAGCCGAACAGGACACAATCCCACCGTGTAAAGTGAGTCATCTGGCTGGGATTCTTCACCCAAGGACTATGCAGATCCTTATAAGTGTCGCCAGTATATCGTTCCTCACTGGGTGTGTCGCCGCCCTCGTCGTCTTTGCTGCACGATGTGGTCACAGATCCCAGTATCATAAGCCATGCAAGGCAGGCGTATATCTTAATTTTGTTGTCCATAGCTTATTGAATGATATCGGTGGAATAAACGGGAGATGACGGCTGATAGTCGGCTTTCGACAGATTGAGTGTGATGGCCGGCAATACGGCGGAGTCGTTGCAGGTTACCACAATACCTCGGTTGTAGGTGTCACCCGTTTCACCTACATACACCACGTTGGCCTTCGTATAGCCCACGGTGCGCATGAACCAGAAGGAGACACCGCGGAATTTATCCACCGGCGACCACCAGGCACCACGACACTTGGCATAGAGTGTGGAGCGAAAACGGCGTGCAGGGTCGTTTCCGTAATCTTTATCGGAGAAACCGTACTCTACGGCTAGGGGCGACGAGAAGGTCTCGCTTTCGGAAAGCACGAATACGCGGTCCTTGGTGTCAGGCCCACAGGCGGTGCCGAAATAGTAGTTGGCGTCGTTCTTGACATCCGTCTCCTCAATGGCGGCTATTTCCGACGTAGTAAAAGCGCGGCTTATGAACTCGCTGTTCAGCCAACGGCGCAGCGAGCACTCACTCCAACTGGTATCGTTATAGGTGTCATTGAAGGGACAGGTGTCGGGCATGCGGTCGGCTAGCAGCACGGCTTTGTCGCCCGTCTGTTTCAGGATGCGCCATTTGATGGGGGCGTAGGCGAAGTAGTGCCAGGCATTGGCGTCTGTCCAACGGTAATGCTGTGGGCTGTTGTCGGAATAACTCACAGCACCTGCAGCGTTCAGCCTGTGGTAACGCTTACCGTTGATTTCTGTATCGTCGTTAGTCCATTGAGCATTCTCCAGTTGGTTGTAGAGAGTGGCATCTACTATGACGTCGCCTTCCACTAACGCATAGTCATCTACTGCATTAAAGCTGCCGCTGACCACCTCGTTGGAAGGGTAGGAGCCAAACAAGATACACTCCCAGCGCGTGACTTTCTGGGGCGGCTGGTCGTCGTCCGTATCGTCCTTGCTACAAGCTGTCAGCAACACAGCCAAGAGCGGAAGAACTGCAAATTTGATGTGGTATTTTATCATTTCTTTCATATTCGTCCTTGTTTGATTTGGTCGTAATAGCCACTTCAAATTATTAAAGTATTGTAATAATTGGGTACAAAGGTAGCAAATATTCTTCATTATTTCGTATCTTTACACCCAGATTTAATATGTTTTGTGATATGACACAAAAACTCATTAGTATGGACAGAAGAGATTTTATCAAGAAAGCAACGATGGCGGCTGCGGGAGCGGCTGTTGTTTCGCCCATGTCGGCTATGCTCGACAGTGTGACGGGAGAAAGGAAATGTAAAGCGTTACTGGTAAATGGCAGCCCGCGGACCGATGGCAATACGTTCTGCTGCCTGAAGGAGATCGAGACGACGCTCCGGAAACACGGCGTGGAGTCGGAGATTGTTCAGATTGGCCGCAAGCCCGTCCGTATGTGCATCAACTGCGGTGGTTGCCGACAGAATAATGGAGCTGGCTGTGCATTCGATGATGACATGTGTAGCGTAATTACTGAGAAGATGAAAGAATCAGATGCGCTCATCGTGGGCACTCCCGTCTATTACGGCCAGCCGAATGGTGGCATCCTCTCGCTGATGCAGCGGCTGTTCTTCTCGGCGGGCCATCTGGTGCAAAACAAGCCCGCAGCAGCGCTGGCCGTCTGCCGTCGCGGCGGTGCTACAGCCACGCTCCAGACGATGAATATGATGTTCGAGATGATGAATATGCCCGTGGTGACCTCGCAGTACTGGAACATCGCCTACGGAGCTGGCAAAGGCGAGGTGAAGCTCGATACCGAGGGTATGCAGACCATGCGCACTCTCGCCACCAACATGGCCTTCTTGCTTCAGAAGATCCACACCGACGGCCATTCCGCTCCCCAGCGTGACGAAAGGCCGGCATTCATGAACTTTATCAGGTGAAGATTATGAAGAAGAATATAGCAATATTGGCAGTAAGCCTAATGACGGCTCTTGCCTGGGGACAAAGCAAGTTACTCAGTCACGAGACAGAGATTGACAACATCATTAAAGGCATGACGCTTGAAGAGAAGATCGACATGCTCCACGGTAAGAACATGTTTTCTTCAGCAGGCATCCCACGACTGGGCATCGCCGACATGGAATATGCTGATGGGCCTTTCGGCATCCGTGAGGAGATGGAACCGCACTCATGGAACTCCGCTCACTTGACAACAGACTCGGCCACCTTTTTCCCCACAGGATCTGCATTGGCTGCAACGTGGAGTACGGAGTGGGCCTACGCCTACGGACGGGGCATGAGCCGTGAGGCTAGATTACGTGGCAAAGATATGATCCTCGGTCCCGCCATCAATATACAGCGCATCCCCACTGGTGGACGAACCTACGAGTATCTGAGTGAGGACCCGATCCTGAGCGGCATGCTCGCTGTGGCCTATACCAAGGGTTCGCAGGACGACGGCACGGCGGTGTGTCTGAAACACTACGCGCTGAACAACCAAGAGGACTACCGCGGCTTCGTCGATGTGCGTATCTCAGATCGTGCTATGCATGAGATATACCTTCGTCCCTTTGAGATGGCCGTCCGTGAGGCCGATGCATGGGGCGTCATGGCAGCGTATAATAAGGTGAACGGCCGCTGGTGCTCGGAGAACGAGCCCCTGCTCACCACCATTCTGCGCCAGCAATGGGGTTTTCCAGGTATGGTTATCAGTGACTGGGGGGGTGTTCACTCTACCGTTGATGCCGTGACGGCTGGCATGAACGTAGAGATGCCTGGCAGCCGATTTATGGGTCAGGCACTACTCGACTCTGTGAAGGCCGGAAAGGTGAGTGAGGCTGTTATCAACCAACGCGTCAGGGAGATCCTTCGCGTTCGTCTGACAGTGAAACCAATCGCTAAAGATGTGGCCAACACCAAGCCCGTAGGCAATGCTGAGGAGATGACAACCGCTTTAGAGGTGGCTCGTCGCAGCATCGTGTTGTTGAAAAATGAAAAGGTACTGCCGATAGACACGAAAAAAGTGAAGCGCATCGCTGTTATCGGCGAGAATGCCGTTACAAAGATGGCTCTTGGCGGCGTGGGAGCCGGAGTGAAGACCCGTTGTGAGATCACACCACTCGAAGGTCTACAAAACATCCTTGGCAACCAAGTGGAGATGACCTACGTCCCTGGCTACAAGAGCTACGACCGTGATAGTCGCAACAAACGTTTCAACCCCATTCAACCTGCCGACCGCGAACTGATGGCTCAAGCAGTGGAAACAGCCAAGAATGCCGACCTCGTCATTTTCTTTGCGGGAGACAACCGCGAGGTAGAGACCGAGGGTTCTGACCGTAAGACTATTACCCTGCCCTCTGGACAGGATGAGTTAGCAGTTGCTCTCGCCAAGGCGAACAAACGGTTAGTGACTATCATCGTATCCGGTGGCCCTGTGGATGTCTCCACCGTCAGCGACGTTTCTGTCGCACTTATTGCCTCGTGGTTCAATGGCTCCATGGGCGGTCAGGCGCTTGCCGAAGTCCTCACTGGTAAAATTTCTCCATCGGGTAAACTGCCGATGACATGGCCCAAGAAACTGGAAGATGTACCAGCTTACGCCACAGGCACCTATCCACAGACCATCGAGAATAATTCACAAGGCGATATCTTCGTCGATCTCACTCGTAATCGCAGTAATGAGCGTCGTCAGCAGCTCATTGCCGATTATGCAGAGCAGGATCTTGTAGGTTACCGTTGGTATGAGCAGAAGCATGTTACTCCTGCCTATCCGTTCGGCTACGGCCTCTCCTATGCCACCTTCGAATACAGTAATCTGAACGTGAAGTCCACAGCCGATGGCTTCGATGTCAGCTTCACGCTCACCAATACTTCCGACTGCGATGCCGAAGAGGTGACGCAAGTCTATGTCCCCCGCTCAATAAAAGAATTGAAGGGTTTCCAACGTGTAGCACTGAAGGCAGGTGAAAGTAAGGTTGTGACTATCCCTATCCGCCTAACTGATCTCTGCCACTGGGATGAGGCCACCCAAAGCTGGACTTTAGAGTCTGGTGACATCACTGTCCACGTTGGTGGCTCTTCTGACAATTTACCTTTAACGAGCAAAAATAAAATTAAATAAATGAGAAAGAACATCCTATTGTTGGTCTTGGCTACGACAAGTCGCTCGATGTCATGAGAGTTACTTCATTCCTGTCTGGCTGCTGAAGTTGATGCGCACGCCTTTGTCGTCGACCATCATGTCCATACCGCCGCTGTTGCCATTGCTTCCAGTCGGTTGGCGCTCGCCGTCGAGAAAAAAGCTTTTGTAAGTCATAGATTATCTGATATAATGGGTTTCTGTCAGTTCTTCCTGAATCTTCGGCGAGCCGAACTGCTGGAGGCCGAGACGGATGCTCTTGATAAGGAATGCCATGTTCAGACCCAACTGGCGCATGGTTTGCATGCCCTCCTCGTCGCGTACAACCTCACCTGGGGCTGTGCCGTGGGCGATGCTCCAGTACTGCGAATAGACCAGATTATCGACTTCAATAAGAGCTTCGTCGCACAAAAAGTTACGAGGTGTATCTGACCATCAACATTTATATTATATCGCAGACGATATATTGTTAAACTCTCTTAAAGTTTTCGATAAATCGCTTGCGATATAAAATATTCTCCTTACCTTTGCCGCAGAAAAAGTCGCAAACGATTTAAATAAGATATGACTATGGCAAAGATTTATGATTTCAAGGCTCAGACGAGCAAGGGTAAGGAGATTGATTTCTCACAGTTTCAGGGTAAGGTTTTGCTGGTGGTGAACACGGCCAGTAAGTGTGGATTTACGCCCCAGTTTGCAGGACTAGAGGAGTTGAACCGGAAGTATAAGGATAAAGGTCTGGTGATTGTCGGATTTCCCTGCAACCAGTTTAAAGAGCAGGATCCTGCAGAGGACAGCAAGATCGAGGAGTTTTGCCAACTGAACTACGGTGTGACATTCCAGATTATGAAGAAGGGAGATGTCAACGGTCCCGATGCTCAGCCCATTTTCGAGTATCTAAAGGCTCAGGCTCCCACTGAGGAGTATAACGGCCTGAAGGCTAAAGCTGCCAAGGCCCTCTTCAAAGCTATCAGCAAGAGCGTGGAGAAGGACAGTGATATCAAGTGGAACTTCACCAAGTTCCTGATCTCCAAAGACGGTGAGACCATCAAGCGTTATGCTCCTACCACGGAACCCAAGGACTTCGAGAAGGACATAGAGGCCATGTTATAATCATAAGATAAGGAATTATGCACGAAGAATTACGACTCGACAAGCAGATATGCTTCCGTCTCTATACTGCAGCACGACTTATCACCCAGGCTTACACGCCAATGCTGAATGAGTTGGGTATTACTTATCCGCAGTACTTAGTACTGATGGTGCTCTGGGAGCAGGATTCCCAGCCTGTGAACGACATAGCCCATCGGCTATTGCTCGAAACGAACACCGTTACGCCGCTACTTCAGCGTATGGAGAAACTTGGTGTCGTGGTTCGTAAGCGTGGCAAGGAGGACAAGCGCCAGCAGATAGTATCGCTGACCGCAAAAGGCAAGGCGATGGAGGAACAGGCATACGCCATCATCCCTGCTGGTATGGGGAAAGAGTTACGAGCATGTCCCTTCCAATTGGACGACTATGCCAAGTTTGCCAATGAACTCGATACAATTATTGACACATTAAAGAATAAGGAGAAATAGAATTATGGCCAACACCAAACGATTCCATAGACATTTTGAGACTCCAGGGTTGCCGCTTTACTGGATCATCATCGCATACATCATCCTCGGCTGGTTCTTCCCAGTGATTGGCCTGTTGGCGCTCATCTGCATGATCGGCCCAGTGGTGACGAGCATATTTAAGGGTCGTTGGTGGTGCGGACATGTATGTCCTCGCGGCAATATGTACGATCGTCTGCTCTCGAAGTATTCACCGCATCGTCCGATTCCCAAATTTGTGCGCACCTTTGGTTTCCGTTTGTTTATGGTGTTCTTCATCTTCACGATGTTCGGTATCCAACTGAGTTACGTACCTTGGAGCGAGGGCGGACTGGTGATGTGGGCAGGTATCGGAAAAGTATTCTGGACGATTATAGTCATAACCACCATCGTTGGCATCACGCTTTCGTTCATCTATGCCCCACGCACCTGGTGTTCGTTCTGCCCCATGGGAACCATCTCCAATTGGGTAGCCCCCAGGCATGTACCCCTACCTAAGGCATTCACGAACATCCACGTATCGAGTGCCTGTCAGATGAAGTGCAAGAGCTGTGCCCGTGTCTGCCCCATGCAGATCACACCCTACGATTCTCGCGGCGAGACCGTCGGCTATCTGCATCCCGACTGCTTGAAGTGCGGCAAGTGTACGTTGGCCTGCCCGTCGAAGATAATGACATTAACACATTAAAATATGAGAAAAGCAAGTAGATAGATGGAATGATGAAGTGAACTGAAAGTTTATCCCACCAGTGGAACTGCTGTCGTCATTTAAACAGTAAATGTCAGCCAAGCTGACATTTACTGTGAGGCTGCAGATTTACTCTTCCATCAATTTACGGTAACGTGCACGTTTGGGTTCCTCCAAACCTAAACGCTGCGCCTTGTTGCTCTCGTACTCGCTGTAGTTACCCTCGAAGTAGAACACATTTCCTTCTCCCTCGAACGCCAGGATGTGTGTACAGATACGATCCAGGAACCAACGGTCGTGACTGATGATAACCGCACAACCCGCAAAGGCCTCCAGACCTTCCTCGAGTGCACGCAGGGTGTTTACGTCGATATCATTGGTAGGCTCATCGAGCAACAGTACATTTCCCTCTTGTTTCAGGGCGATAGCCAGATGCAGGCGATTTCGCTCACCACCTGACAACACACCACATTTCTTCTCTTGATCGGCACCACTGAAGTTAAACCTGCTCAGGTAAGCACGCACGTTTACGTCCTTACCACCCATACGGATAGTCTCGTTACCTCCGCTCACTACCTCGTATACCGATTTAGCAGGATCGATATCCTTGTGCTGCTGATCCACATAGCTCAACTTTACGGTTTCGCCCACAGCAAACTGTCCGGCATCGGGTTTATCCAAGCCCATAATCAGACGGAACAACGTGGTTTTACCCGCGCCGTTAGGACCAATCACACCTACGATACCATTTGGTGGCAGATTGAAGTTTAAGTCGTTAAACAGTGTCTTTTCGGGGAACGATTTGGCTACGTGCTCGGCCTCGATGACCTTGTTACCCAGTCGTGGTCCATTCGGGATAAATATCTCCAGTTTCTCTTCCTTCTGCTTCTGCTCCTCGTTCAGCATCATCTCGTATGAGTTCAGTCGGGCCTTACCCTTAGCATGTCGGGCCTTGGGCGCCATACGTACCCACTCCAACTCGCGCTCCAGAGTCTTGCGGCGCTTAGAGGCCGACTTCTCTTCCTGAGCCAAGCGCTGCGATTTCTGCTCCAGCCAGCTTGAGTAGTTACCCTTCCAGGGGATACCCTCGCCACGATCCAGCTCCAATATCCACTCAGCCACATCATCCAGGAAATAACGGTCATGGGTAACAGCAATCACCGTACCCTCGTATTGCTGCAGATGCTGCTCCAACCAGTCGATGCTCTCAGCATCCAAATGGTTGGTAGGCTCGTCGAGCAGCAGCACATCAGGCTTTTGCAGCAGCAGTCGGCACAAAGCCACACGACGGCGCTCACCACCTGAGAGGTTCTGCACGCTCCAATCGCCCGGAGGACAGTTCAGCGCAGCCATCGCGCGATCCAGCTTCGAGTCCATGTTCCAGGCATCGGTCGAGTCGATGATATCCTGCAGTTCAGCCTGACGCTGCATCAACTTATCCATCTTATCAGCATCCTCATAATACTCTGGTAATCCAAACTTCACGTTTATCTCGTCGTACTCGGCCAGCGCGTCATACACATGCTTTACACCTTCCATCACGTTCTCCTTCACCGTCTTCTCCTCGTTCAACGGTGGTTCCTGTGGCAGATAGCCTACGCTGTAGCCCGGGCTCCACACCACATTACCTTGATACTGCTGATCCAGTCCTGCAATAATCTTCATGAGTGTAGATTTACCGGCACCGTTCAAACCGATGATACCGATCTTGGCACCATAGAAAAAACTCAGATAGATGTTTTTAAGTACTTGCTTCTGGTTCTGCTGGATGGTTTTGCTCACACCCACCATCGAGAAAATCACTTTCTTATCGTCAACTGTTGCCATATTGATTGATTTTTTGTGTATCTAGTTGTCTTCTTTAGTCACTGGCATATTAGCCTCTTTCCATGCAATGATGCCACCTTTAAGGTTTACGCACTTATAGCCGACATCTGCCAGTTTTCCAGCAGCATTAGCTGAGCGGCGACCACTACGGCAGTAGATGGCGATAGTCTTATCCTTAGGCAGCTTTACCTGAGCCTGTTCCAAGAAGTCGCTTTGGAACTGGTCGATTAGGATTGCTCCTGTGATATGCCCTTCGGCAAACTCATCGGCCTTTCGCACGTCGAGGATTACCACATTGGAGTCAGTAATCAGTTCGGCAAATTCCTTCACATCATAATTTTCATAATTCTGGCTGCAAGCTGTATTCAGTCCAAGTACAGCCAATAAGAGGGTCAAAAACTTCTTCATTTCTTAATCATTCATTATATTTATTACTTCCGAATCATCCAAGCCATGTTGCGTCCAAGCGTACGCATCGTCTGCAAGAGCAAAATGAAGCTCGCTTCGATTCTGCCGAGTCGTGTCAAGAATCAACTTTTGTTAATATTTGGGTACAAAAGTACAAAAAAACGTAGAGATTTATGTATCTTTGCGATGAAATTAATATGTTTTGTGATTATAAGTGTCCAGATGATATGAACATTGAGCCGATATTGCATCAAAAAACGTTCCGGGAATTGACTACGGATGAGCTATACGAACTCCTTAGAGTGCGTAGTCCCTCACATTAAAATGACTTGGACTAAATAAGATAATATGAAGAAAATTGATTTCAGCAAGACATGGAAGGTCTTTCCAGAACTGAAGTAAGACAGAGTTATTATGCAGTGGACTGTATTATCAGATAATCGAAACAATGACATTCGTCTCTGTACAGAGCATGGGCTGTCCATCCTCCTAACAACAGAGCGGCACAAGATCCTGCTTGATACTGGAGCAAGTGATGTATTTATCCGAAACGCAGAGCAGTTGGACATAAATCTCAGCGATGTGGACTATGTTTTCATTTCTCATGGGCATAGTGACCATGCCGGCGGCTTGCGATACATATTAGAGCATAATCAAAAGGCTCAGGTCATCGTCTCGCCCTACGCCATGAGCGGAAAATTCTTTTCTAAGCGAGGGAATCTGCATAGCATTACTGCGGAGTGGCCAGAAATAGATGACGACAGACTTGTCTTGATAGACCAAACCTGCGAGGTGGCAGAAGGTATCCATGTGATTGCCCATATCCCACAGATTCATCCGATGCCCAAGGGCAATCAAAACCTTTTCGTTAAGCCAAATGAACAGAATGAAGCTTGCTTCAATTCTGTCAGTTATATCCACGACGATTTCCGTCATGAACTGGCTCTATATGTCGAAGGTCTACTATTCACGGGCTGTGCTCATAGCGGACTGGAGAACATTCTTTCAGCCTGTCCTTGGCCAGTTCATTCTGTTGTAGGAGGCTTCCATCTACTTGATGGTATGGAACCAGAGGAAGAAATACAAGTTTTGGCTCAAAGGCTAAAATCAAATTATCCCGAAACGCAGTTCTACACTAGCCATTGCACAGGAGATCATGTATTTGAGGTGATGAAAGACGTGATGGGAGAACAACTACAGGCCTTCAGATGTGGCGAAAACAGGCTTCACCTTTGCAAAAAGCGTTTTATAAAAGATTAAATCAGTATATTTGCACAAATTTTTTTCACGAACTATAATAACTAACGAACGAAACAACAATCTATGGTATCGAATCCGGATTTACAGAAAATGCAAAATATTGTCGAGTGGCTGAAGGCTGTGCCATACGAGGTGCTCCGCAAAGGCCAACTCTACAATGCTGAAGAACTCTACCGAGGCTATGAGCCATCGGAAGACGTGGAGAAAGACAAAGCATCGTTTGCCGACTGCTACGATAGTCGAGTGTACCGCCATTTCATGGAACAGGGCAAGATAGCCAAGGAAACCAACGAGATGGCGGCAAGGGCTATCCATGACCAGGGCATCCATACGGCACTGAAAGCATTCTTTGCCGAACACGACCCTAAGCGATGCGTGGGCGTCATGGGCGGACATGCCATATTGCGCACTGACCCGATGTTTGCCACTATCGTGATGATGTGTAAACGACTGACCGAAGAGGGATTTATGATGGTGAGCGGAGGAGGGCCCGGAGCTATGGAAGCCACTCACCTGGGAGCATGGATGGCTGGTCGCACGGATGAAGAAACGCAGGAAGTGATCAGGGAACTGGCCGAGAAGGCACCATCGTTTAAGGATAACGGCTGGGTGGCTTCGGCCCTGCAGGTGATGCATCGCTATCCGCAGCAGAAATACGTCAGTCTGGGTATCCCCACATGGCTCTACGGACACGAACCGTCTACACCCTTTGCCACCCACATAGCCAAACTGTTTATGAACAGCGTGCGCGAGGACGTGATACTGACTGTGGCCTATGGTGGCATCATCTATACGCCCGGCAGTGCAGGCACTCTGCAGGAGATATTCCAGGATGCTGTACAGAACCACTATCTGTCACTCGGATTCTCAAGTCCGATGATATTCATGGGCAAGAAGTTCTGGACTGACGACGTGCCGGTGTGGCCGCTGATACAGCATCTGGTGGCAACGGGGCGCTATAAGAATATGCTGCTCACGCTATCCGACGATCCTGCTGAGATCGAAAACGTGTTGCTCGATTTCCAGAAGCATATACCTCTCTAGATTCCTTATATTTCTTTCACACCCCAGAGGTGCAATGTGTTCACCATTGGCTTGGTAACATTATTAGCTGGATAGCCGATGAAACTCTTCTTCTTGTCGAGGATACCATCAAAGTCGTGAACGTATCTAGCTGGGATAATCTCATAAGCCATGATCTCACTCATCAGGCCTTCGTTGTAAGGCATCTGGCCTGGATCCATCTCGTCAATTCACTTTTCTACCATTTAACGAGGAAGTTGCTGATTATCAACGCTTAATACATTCCATTGTTGTTTTTGAGTCTATTTCTTTATTGGCCCAGTTTCTTGACGGGGAAAGTGAAGTAGGTGTCGGGAAAAGGCTCGTCGCGGAGCGTGA
>JAEEGG010013633.1_pt1 | contig 17357 bp, 16 predicted proteins | sample 9134161 | NCBI WGS metagenome assembly JAEEGG01 (sample SAMN16246543, study PRJNA631951) | gut metagenome | biome: gut microbiome; feature: rumen; material: CR-attached | host: Bos | place: Iran: Karaj | collected 2018-10 | reverse complement strand
GCCGTCCGGCCTGATATGCTTTGATGATGTCCAACCCGGCCGCAAGTGCGAAGCCGGCCATTCTGACATCATGTAACGCGCTATTAAGAGCGGCATGGTCAATGCTAAATCCCTGTTCGGCATATTCGGCATCAAAATCACGGGGCTTAAAAATATCGGGATCGTCCCTCATCTTCAAAACAGGGCATTTGACCGTAACCCGGTTAGGCTCGAAAAGAGCCGTTTTCGCTGCCGCCAGATTGTTCTTCACCTTGTTCATGATGAAACCTCCATTTTTTGATTATTTCAAGAGGGGCAGGCTTGCCGCCCCTCTTGTTTATTACTGTTCAGTCCATGCAGACTGCCAAAGCCGCCCGCATCTTGTGAATGCGAGCAGTTACCGCCGGGGGCGTCATTTTGACCGTGGGGGCTATCTTACAGCGGGAGTACCCCAGCGCCAGCCCGTCCACGATCTTCTTATTAACGGCATCGAGCGCGGCATAGAAGCGGGAAAAATCGACCCGCAAAACCGCCTCATTTTCGACGCTGCCCGCTCCGGCGATCAGCTCCAACACCGACCCCAGCGCCGCACCGTCCGCACCCTGTACCTCAAAATCAGCGGCAGCGGCGGCCTTGCGCTCATGCCGTCCGTACTGTTGCAGTTCCGAGGCGGCACACTTCCAGCACAGCAAGCGCAAATCAAGCTCCGTTTCGTCCACCTGTTCCGCGACCCGGATAAACACGCCGCCGACGTGCGCCAGCGGATCAACCTTGATACCGCGCTTTTGCGCCGCCTGGACGATGCACCCGATAATCATTTTATATTGCCCGTTCTCTCCGAGGGCGTCCCATTCGTTGCGCTTTGTCATTGTCATAGCTCCCTTCTTGACATTGGAGGGGGCAGCCGATAAGATATAGCTACCAGCCGCCCCCGTGCGGATTGGCCCCGCCCTTTGCGTCCAGCTTTGACCGGCCTTGACACAAGGGGCTTTTCTTACCTCTTGCCCGTTAGATCCTCAATGACCGTCTGAAAGGCCCAGACGCAAAAGACAGCGACGAAAAACAAGAACTCCATGCGCACCCCCTTACGCCACCGAGAAGCGGCGGGAAGTGACGGGCTTTGTGTACGCCTTGTACACGTCGGGCATGACCTTCTTGAATGCCGTGCTGTCAAACCGATTGGAAATGACCTCGGTATAACGGGCAATGTACTGCCCCGCCTGGAGTTCCTCGACGCCCCGCGCCGTCATTTCGGCCTTGATAGCGTCCTTGAGGCTTTCGATCTCCGCGGCAGCCTCCGCAGCCAGGGCCTCCCACTCTTTAAGGGCCTCGATCTTGGAAATGATTTCATTCGCGCTCATTGTATTGACCTCCATATTTAAGATTTCAGCGGGGGCGGGGCGTGAGTCCCTTTCGCGTCCTGCCTACCGGGGGAATGCGTTTCCCGCCCCCTTGATTGTCTATATTGTACCACTTATTAAGTACATAATCAATTATCAGAGATGACAAAAGTACACTTAATAATTTGTACATATTGTACACTTAATAACCGTTGCTATTGCGTGCAAAGTATGGTACACTTATTGACACGGGATGCATTGCAACACAGCGCCACGCACAGCCCCGCCGCCGCGCCGGAGATCGACCGCGGCAGCCGAGCGGGAGCGGATGCACCCGGCGCACCTTTTCAGTTGGGCGCGAAGTTTTCAGAGCGCAGCCGCCCGTAGCTATTCTCGACACACGATTATTCGATTTTTTGAAAGAGAGATGAAAAATGGCTGAGGAAAAGAGAAAGCGGGCATACAACGAAGCCCGCAAGAATGCAAACGTAAAATGGGACAAACAGAACCTTGACCGCATGAGCATTGCGTTACCGCAGGGGCAGCGGGATATTATCAAGGCCCACGCCGCCAGCATGGGAGAAAGCGCCAATGCTTTTATAGGGCGGGCAATCGCTGAAACGATGGAGAGGGACAATAGCAATGTTTAAATGCACCATCGGCAGAGAAACGACGATCCTTTACACACAGCAGGAGGCAGCGGACGCGATAGGTGTAACCGTGCGGACGCTCCGAAACTACCTCCGGGCGGGCCGTATCCCCTATGTAACGATCAGACGCCGCGTGTACATTTGGGATCAGCACTTGAAGCAGTATATCCGGGGAGCAAGGACAACACGCCGATATGAGGAAGTGACCGCGCCTGAGTACGTCTCGACCACCTTTGACGATTTCCCGCCCGATCCGTGGGAACAATAGTGCGCCTTATGAAAGGAAACTCACCGCAAGATTGAGGAAGTCTTACCTTTGTTTTATGTCGCCGCGTTTGCCGAAAAATGAATGAACGGACAGTTGCCGCAATCGCTTTGTTCCACCTTTTGTCACTTTTGGCACTTTTGGCATATAAAAGTCATTTTTAATTATATCTATTCTTATAGTCAAAATCATACAAAAGAAAACCCATACAAAACCCATACCGCCACCGCAAAAACCCATACGGGAGTAGACAACAGCTTGCAACAAGCTACAACAGCCAATCGGCGCAAGCATTGATAATACTTGGCTTTTTTGCAACAAGCTACAACAAGAAAAAACAGAAAAAAGCAGCGCGTAAAGAATTGGTAAGGATGAGGTCTCCAGTTCGAATCTGGATAGCAGCTCCAAAAAGAAAGACGCGCCGCGGCGCGTCTTTCTTTTTGGAGCTTTTCTCTCCGGGGGGCGGATATGCCCCCGGCCAAAAACCGGCGTACCGTCCCGCAGCGGACGGACACTTCCCTTTCATTTCCGAAGGAGGCCGCTTATGGCAAAAGCGAAAGACCGCACCGAGCTGTTTGAGCGCACCCCCATTCTTCGTGCGCTGGCCGTTCTGGCGGTGCCCACCGTCTTCAGCCAGCTCGTGTCGGTCATCTACAATCTGGCCGACACCTTCTGGGTAGGACGGCTGAACGATCCGCTGCAGAACGCGGCGGTGACTTTGGTAGCCCCGGCAATGATGGCGATGAACGCCGTGTCGAACCTTTTCGGCACGGGCAGCTCCAGTCTGATGAGCCGCTCTTTGGGAGCGAAGGAGTACGAAAAGGTCTCCGTGGTCTCCGCTTTCGGCTTCACCTGCGCCGTGGCAATGGCCCTGCTTTTTTCCCTTATTTGCGGCACGGCAAAGGAGCCGCTGCTGAATATACTGGGAGCCGAAGAGGCTACCCGCGCCGCCTCCGGCGCATATCTGCGCTGGACGGTGATCTGCGGCGCTCTGCCTGCCGTCATCAATACCACCATGGCGCATCTGGTCCGCTCGGAGGGCGCGACCTTCCACGCCAGCCTCGGCACCATGAGCGGCTGCTTTCTCAATATGGCGCTGGATCCGCTGTTCATCCTGCCGGGAGGTCTCAACATGGGCGTGGAGGGCGCGGGTCTGGCCACTTTTCTCTCCAACTGCGCCGCCTGCGTTTACTTTGCCGTTCTGCTGACGAAAAAGCGGGGCAAAACCTACGTGGACGTAAATCCCCTGCACTTTGCACCCCGGAAGGAGATCGTTTCCGGCGTGTTCCAGGTCGGCGTGCCCTCGGCGGTAATGAACCTTCTGAGCGTGACGGGCATGACCGTGCTCAATAACTTTACCGCCTCTTACGGGGCAGAGGCCGTTGCAGCCATGGGTATCTGCAACAAGATATATATGGTGCCTCTGAACGTTACCTACGGCATCGCCCAGGGGGCCATGCCGCTGATCGGCTATAACTATGCCGCCGGGGGCGCGAAGCGGGTCCGCAGCGCCATCCGGACGGCCCGCGCAGCCAATCTCGGCTTCATCACGCTCATGGGTCTGCTTTTCTTCATCTTCCCCCGTTTCTGGATGGGGCTGTTCATAGCGGACGGTACCATCATCGCCCACGGTGCGATCCTTCTGCGCGTCTTCTCGCTCGCTCTCCCTCTGCTGAGCCTGGACTTCTTCACCGTGGCGGTCTTCCAGGCCGTCGGCATGGGCAAGGAGGCGTTCGTATTCGCGGTGCTGCGCAAGCTGGTGCTGGAGATCCCCGCCCTGTTCCTGTTCGACCGGCTCTGGCCCCTTTACGGTCTCCCCTTCGCTCAGGTCTTCGCCGAGGCCGTGCTGACGGCCGCCGCGTTTTGGGTGCTGTCTCGGTTTTATAAGAAGATGAACGCAAAGACCGCGTTGTAACGGCCCCTCACGCTGCCGTCCGCCGTGAAACGGCCGCCGGACCTCAGGTCCGCGAAATCACAGCTTCCTGCTAATAATCGGGAAGCCGGGGAGACCGTTGATCAGTCTCTCCGGCTTCTTTTTTTTCGCGCCGCAGCCTCCGTATATCACAGCGGATCATTATATCAGATGACCTCCGCCGTAAGCTCTATCTCGGCAAGCGCGCCCTTCGGCAGCGCGGATACCTCCACGCAGCTCCTGGCGGGCTTTGACGTAAAATATCTGCCGTACACCTCGTTGAAGGCGGCGAAGCTGCCCATATCGGTGATGAAGCAGGTCGTTTTGATCACGTGATCAAGGTCGCTTCCCGCGGCTTCGAGCACTGCGGCGAGGTTTTTGATGATCCTCTCCGTCTGCTCGGCGATATCCGCCCCTGCAATGAGTCCCGTCTCGGGATCGAGGGGTATCTGGCCGGAGGTATATACTATCCCGTTCACCACCGCCGCCTGGCAGTAGGGTCCGATAGCCGCCGGCGCTTTGTTCGTTTCAGCCTTTTTCATTTTTCCGTCCTTTCTCCGCTTCTCAGCGGACCGTCTGCGCCTTCAGAAACGCTCTGAAGTTCCCCGCGAGTATCGCCTCATATTCGCTGCGGCTCATAGGCAGCTCGAAAAATCTCGCTATCTCCTCGTCGTAATCCCACAGCGGGAAATCCGTCCCGAAGAACACTTTTTCCACACCCATGCGCCGTATTTCCTCCGCCGTGGCCTCGGGGCCTATCAGGGCGAGCGTGCTCGAGCAGTCGAACCATACGTTGTCCCGCTTAAGGAAGGATCTGTCCGTATCCCACACGTGATAGCCTCCGAGATGCGCGGCTATCACCTGCAGGCGCGGAAAATCGTTCAGCACTCTGTTGAGCCTTTCCGGCTCGGAAAAGGAATATCTGTTGTCGCCTATATGGAAAAGTATGGGCAGCCCGTGGGCCGAGGCGTGCTCGTATATCGGGTACGCCTCCGGGGCGTCTATGTAAAATCGCTGAAAGTCCGGGTGCAGCTTTATGCCGTGCAGGCCGTATTCGGCTATCGCCCGCGTTTCCGCCTCCGCGTCGCAGTCCGGATGCATGGTCCCGAATCCTATGAACTCCGTATGCTCGCGGCAGGCGTCGCGTATGAATTTGTTTATGAAGCTGACCTGCGCCGGCGTGGTCGCCGCCGAACAGACCAGATAATTGTTTATCCCGTATTTTTTCCCGTCCTCCAGCAGCTCCTCCACTCCGCCGCGGCAGCGCGCGGGCAGCTCATAGAAATCGCCTATGTTCTGCGCGGCCTTCGCCGCGATCTTCGGAGGATAAACGTGAGTATGACAGTCGACTATATCGAATTCCGTCGGTGAAAAACGCATGATCAAAGCTCGCCCGCTTTCCTGAGGATACATTACTATAGCACAGCCTCCGCCCGCTTCGCAACATCAATCTTACCGAATTTTTCACGGCGCCGAAGCGCCGTTTTTTCTGTTTTTATTGACACGGTTCAGTCATTCACCCTATAATACATCAGACGGAGGCCGGAGCGCGCGGCTTCGCTTTCCGTCCGCATGAACGGAAATCGGGAGAAGCTTATTATGATCGCTGTGATTGACTACGGCTGCGGCAACATCTTTTCTCTGAGACGCTCGCTTTCCCACATAGGCGCGGAAAGCGTAATCACGTCGGACGAGGACGTCATACGCGGCTGCGACGGTATCATCCTTCCCGGCGTCGGCGCCTTCGGCGCCGCGGCGGACAAACTGCGCGAGCGGGGCCTCGCGGAGCTCATCTGCTCCGAGGCTGCGGCGGGCAAGCCCCTTTTGGGAATATGCCTCGGCATGCAGCTGCTGCTGGACAGCAGCATAGAGTTCGGATATCACGAGGGTCTCGGGCTCATCCACGGGCGTATAATACCGATAAACGACGTTATCACCCGTCCCCTGCAGATACCGCACATGGGCTGGAACGCTCTGAGCTTCCCCCGCGAGAACGTGCTGTTCGACGGAGTAGAGCCCGGGAGCTGCGTTTATTTCGTTCACTCCTTCTGCGCGACGGACTGCGCGGAGCATACCACCGCATTGGCCGAATACAGCGCGCCGATAACCGCGGCCGTGGCCCGCGGCAACGTATACGGGGTGCAGTTCCATCCCGAAAAAAGCGGCAGGACGGGCCTTAAGATCCTCCGCAATTTCTGTGAGGTGAGCCTCGGATGATCACAAAGCGCATAATACCCTGCCTCGACGTGCGAAACGGCACCGTGGTCAAGGGCGTAAATTTCGACGGTCTGAGGGATATCGCCTCTCCGGTGGACCTTGCCTGTCTGTACAACGACAGCGGGGCAGACGAGCTGGTCTTTTACGATATCGCCGCCTCCGTGGAGGGCCGCCGCATTTTCACCGATATCCTTGCCGAGGCCGCGTCAAAGGTCTTTATCCCCCTCACGGTGGGCGGAGGCATAAGCTCGCTCGCCGATTTCGAGCGAGTGCTGTCCTGCGGAGCCGACAAGGTCAGCGTGAACACCGGCGCCATACGCGATCCCATGCTCATCCCGGAGGCCGCGAGGATATTCGGAAGCCAATGCGTGGTGCTTTCCGTGGACGTCAAGCTGGTGGACGGACGCTGGTTCATCCATACCGGCGCGGGCAAGATAAACACCGGTCTGGACGGTCTGGACTGGATAAAGAAATGCCTGGAGCTCGGCGCGGGAGAGGTCGTCGTCAACAGCATAGACGCCGACGGCGCCAAAAGCGGCTTTGACCTCCCTCTGCTCAAGGCCGTATGCGAGTTTTCCTCCGTGCCGGTCATCGCCTCGGGCGGCGCGGGCAGCATGGAGCATTTCGTCGAGCTGTTCCGCGAGATCCCCGATATCAGCGCGGGCCTTGCCGCCTCGGTGTTCCACTACGGCGAGATGACGATCGCCGATCTGAAGCGCCGTCTCGCCGCCGAGGGCATACCCATGCGGCTCGATTTCTGAAAATATACAAAAAACTTGACAAAGCCTATTTAAGCAAATATAATAGAACATCATCATGATAGAGGAGCATCCGGCGATCAGTAGCCCCTTTGTTCCGGGTCTTGCAGGACCCGAAGGCGGCGAAAGGCGACCGATGCCGAAGCCCGGCGGCACTGCAAGGCCTCCGCGCTGGGCGGCGAAAACAATATTTCGCCGACTGTCGCAATTATATTGCGGGGAGCTATCCTTTGATAAATCCACAAAAACCGTTTGTCGGAATTATTAAGGGCGGGCTCGTTCGTGAGTCCGCCCGATTTTTTAAGGAGCTGTAAAATGAAAAAGGTCATCTTCAGAGGCATCGCCACGGCGCTTATCACCCCCACCAACGAAATGGGCGTGGACTACAAAAAGCTTGCCGCGCTCATAGATTGGCAGATCGAGCAGGGCATCAACGCGCTGGTCATCTGCGGGACGTCCGGTGAGTCCTCCACGCTCACCGATACCGAGCACCGCAAGGTGATCGATTTTGCCGTACAGCAGGCAGCCGGCAGAGTCCCGGTCATCGCCGGCACCGGCAGCAACGAAACGGACTACGCCGTTTCCCTTACCCAGAGCGCGTACTGCTCCGGAGCCGACGCGGCGCTGGTCGTCACCCCGTATTACAACAAGACCACTCAGCGCGGCCTCATAAAAATGTATAACCTTCTGGCCGACTGCAGTCCCCTGCCGATAATCATGTATAACGTGCCCTCGCGCACCGGCGTGAACATCGAGCCCGCCACCTGCGCAGAGCTGGCGAAGCACGAAAACATCGTCGCTCTCAAGGAGGCCGGCGGCAACATATCCAAGATAGTGGAGACCGCGGCCCTCGTCGGCGACAGTCTTACGCTGTATTCCGGCAACGACGATCAGATAGTTCCCATACTGTCCATGGGCGGACAGGGCTGCATTTCGGTGCTGTCCAACGTCATCCCCGCTCAGACCGTAGAGATAACCGACCGTTTCTTTGCCGGGGACGTCGCGGGCAGCGCGGAGCTGCAGTGCAGATATCTGCCGCTTATCCAGGCCCTGTTCTGCGAAGTCAACCCCATCCCCGTAAAGGCCGCGATGGCGGCTCTCGGCTGGTGCGAGAACTACCTGCGCATGCCGCTGCTGCCCATGGAGGATAAAAACCGCGAGCGTCTGCTCGCCGAAATGAGAAAGTTAGGTTTGAACGTATGATAAGGCTTATAGTATGCGGAGCCAGCGGCCACGTCGGGCGCGAGGTCGTGCGCCTTGCCGGGGACGATCCCGCTTTTTCGGTGGCCGCCCGCGTCAACCGCTCGGGCGGGGACGGCTGCGTCGCCGATATTGCGAACGTAAAGGCGGACGCCGACGTCATCATCGACTTTTCAAATCATGAGTGCACTCCCGCTCTCATCGCCTACGCTCTCGAAAAAAAGCTGCCTCTCGTCATAGGCACCACCGGCCATACCCCCGAGGAGCTGGAGCTGATCGCGAAGGCCGCCGAAACTCTGCCCGTATTCAAGGCCGCCAACACCTCGATAGGCGTCGCCGTGCTGACCTCTCTTATCAAGCAGGCCGCCGCGGCCTTCCCGGGAGCGGAAATAGAGATAGTCGAGACCCACCATAACCGCAAGCTGGACGCTCCCAGCGGCACGGCGCTCGCTCTTGCCGACGCCATCGCCTCCGTTCGTCCCGATTGCAGACCCGTATTCGGCCGCCACGGACGAAGCAAGCGGGAAAGCGGCGAGATCGGCATCCATTCCCTGCGCATAGGCAACGTCGTCGGCGAGCACGAGGTCATCATGGACGCGTGCAGCGAGACGCTTATCCTCACCCATAAGGCTAACGACCGCGCCATGTTCGCCGACGGCGCGCTGTCCGCGGCGGAATTCATCATCGGCCGTCCCGCCGGCCTGTACGGCATGGAGCAGCTTACGGCGGAACTGAACAAATAACGACGATAAGGAGATACTGACAATGATCAGATTAGGCATAGCCGGTTACGGCAACCTGGGCAAAGCCGTGGAATACGCCGCGGCGAAATGCCCCGATATCGAGCTTTCCGCGCTTTTCACGCGCCGCGATCCTTCCGCGGTCAGACCGATGACCCCTTCCCTTCCCGTGATCCCCCTTGCCGACGCCGCGTCGATGGCCGGCAAGCTGGACGTGGTGATCATCTGCGGCGGAAGCGCCACCGACCTGCCCGCCATGACGCCCTCTCTTGCGGGCATATTCAACGTCGTCGACAGCTTCGACACGCACGCGAATATCCCCTCTCATTTTGAAAACGTCGACAAGGCCGCCCGGGAGGGCGACAAGCTCGCGCTGATCTCCTGCGGCTGGGATCCCGGCCTGTTTTCGCTGATGCGCGTATACGCCGCCTCCGTGCTGCCCGACGGGAAGGACTACACCTTCTGGGGGCGCGGAGTCAGCCAGGGCCATTCCGACGCAGTGCGCCGCATCGAGGGCGTGCTTGACGCCAGACAGTATACCGTACCCGTTCCCGAAGCCGTCGAGAGCGTAAGGAGCGGCCTTTCCCCCGAGCTCGGCACCCGTCAGAAGCACACCCGCGAATGCTACGTGGTCGCCGCCGAGGGCGCCGACAGAGCGCGCATAGAGCGCGAGATCAAGACCATGCCCAACTATTTCGCCGATTATGACACCACGGTCACCTTCATCACCGCGGAGGAAATGGCGAGAGATCATTCCGGCCTGCCCCACGGAGGCTTCGTGATACGCAACGGAAAGACCGGCGAAAACACCACTCAGACGATGGAATTCCGTCTTGCCCTCGGCTCCAATCCGGAATTTACCTCGAGCGTGCTCACCGCCTATGCCAGAGCCGTATGCAGAATGAGCGCGGAAGGAAAACGCGGATGCATCACCGTGCTCGACGTCCCCCCCGCCCTGCTCTCTCCCCTCAGCGGCGAAGAGCTCAGAGCACATCTTCTGTAAGGAGTGAGCGTATGCTGCACGATAATCTTTCAGTCAATCCCGCGGGCCACCTCACCGTCGCCGGCTTCGATACCGTCGAGCTCGCCGCGCGCTTCGGCACGCCGCTTTATCTGCTGGACGAGGACCGCGTCCGCTCCCGCTGCCGCAGCTACGTCCGGGCAATGGGACTTGCCTTCGGCGGCGCCTCCCGTCCTCTTTTCGCAAGCAAGGCCCTGTCCTTCAAGGGCATTTACCGCATAATGGCCGAAGAGAAAACGGCGATCGACGTCGTTTCCCCCGGCGAGATATTCACCGCCCTTAAAGCCGGCTTCCCGGCGGCGGACATGTATTTCCACGGCAACAACAAGACCGACGCGGACATAAAATACGCCCTTGAAAACGGCGTGGGATACTTCATCGTCGACAACGCCGAAGAGCTCGCCGTCCTCAGCGGCTTTGCCTCCGGTATGGGGATAAGGCAGAAGATCCTTCTGCGGCTTACTCCCGGCATAGATCCGCACACCTTCTCCGCGGTCAATACCGGACAGTTGGACTGCCAGTTCGGCGTGCCTATCGAAACGGGTCAGGCCCGTGCCTTCGTCAAGCTCGCCCTTGAGGCTCCGAACATAGAGCTTTGCGGCTTCCACTGCCACATAGGCTCTCAGATATTCGACTGGACCCCCTTCCGCGACGCGTCGGACATAATGCTTTCCTTCATATCCGAGATCAAAAACGACCTCGGCTTCGAGGCCGGGGTGCTCAACCTCGGCGGCGGCTTCGGCGTGAGATACGTCGAGTCCGATCCGTACCTGGACATAGAAGACAGCATACTCCGCCTCGGAAAACACATCGACGGGGTCTGCTCCCGCCTGGGTCTGAAAAAGCCGACGATCCTGCTTGAGCCCGGGCGCAGCATCGTGGCGGACTCCGGCGTCACCCTCTATACCGCCGGAGGCGTCAAGACCGTGCTGGGCTTCCGCGATTACGTCACGGTGGACGGCGGCATGGCCGACGATCCCCGCTTCGCTCTGTACGGCTCGGCGTATACCGTCGTGAACGCCACCCGCGCCGACGCGCCCGCCGATTTCAAATGCACCGTCGCGGGGCGCTGCTGTGAGACAGGCGATCGAATTCAGGAGAACGTAACGATCGCAAAGCCTCAGAGGGGCGACATTATTGCAATTCTCTCCACGGGAGCGTATAATTACTCTATGGCGTCCAATTACAACAGGCTCTGCCGCCCGCCGATAGTGCTGCTGAGCAGCCGCGGAGCGGTAATGGCCGTAAGGCGTGAAAGCTTCGAGGATCTCACGGCCTGCGACCTCTGAGCTTTTGCGGCGCCTCATGCACGTATCCGCGCACATAATGGCTGAGGTGAGCTTATGAGTAATTTTATCGTATGCACCGATTCCGGCTGTGACCTGCCCATGGACGTGCTCCGTATGCACGATATCGTTCCGCTGTGCCTGAAGTATGAGATAGACGGCGTGGAATACCGCGACACGATGCTCCACGAGGACTGTCACGAGTTCTATGAAAAAATGCGCGCCGGAGCGGCGCCTAAAACAAGCCAGCTCAATCTTTTCGATTACGTCTCATTCTGGAAAGAGCTGCTTGACCGTGCGCTTCCGATAGTGCACATTTCTCTCGGCAGCGGCGTTTCCGGGACCTACAACAACGGCCGCACGGCGGCCGAGGAGCTCATGAAGGAATACCCCGGCGCGGAGATACACGTGGTGGATTCCACCCTCTGTTCGGTCGGTTACGGCATGCTTGCCCTCAAGGCCGCCGAAATGCGGGACGCGGGAGCATCCGCCGAAGAATGCGTCGCCTGGCTCAACGAGCATAAATGCGAGATAAACACCTGGTATACCACCGACGAGCTGAAATACCTTTACCGCAGCGGTCGCGTCAGCAAGGTCGGAATGATCGTCGGTACGGCTCTGAACATCTGCCCCATACTGGATCTTGACCTTGAAGGGCATCTGATAGTCCAGGACAAGGTCCGCGGCACCAAGGCCACGATACGCCGCATCCACGAGATAGTCGGCCGCCTGATAACCGACGCCGACAAGCAGACGGCGTACGTCTGCCATTCGGACATCCCCGAAAAGGCCCGGGAATTCGGCGAAGCGATAAAAGAAAAATTCGGCATCGCCGAAATGAGGTACACTTACATCGGCCCGACGATAGGCGCCAACTGCGGCCCCGGTCTGATGGCCGTGTTCTTCTGGGGCAAGCCGCGCAGGATGGATCACGCAATGGACTGACGCCGGTAAATGCCGCGAAACGCGGTCTCACCGGGAAGCTCGGAAAATAAAGAAAATAAAGTTGTCGGGAGCGGACAGAGTGTCCGCTCCCGATTTGCGTCATGCCTTGCGCGCTTGGACAGCCAAACGGTCACCCCTCGGCTTCCATAAAAAACAGGCGCGCGGAAAAGTCGGGGAACGACCGCATGCTTTCGCCGTAGAACGGCGAAAGCCTTATTCCGGCGTTCATCAGCACCGCGCCGGATACCCGGAGCTCCTCCGTCTGCCCGACGGGACGCGAAACGAGCTGCCGGGGCTCCTGCCCGATATCTCCGGCTCTCATAAGCTCTATCTTGCGGGGCAGACTGCAAAACCTGTATATAAGTCCCGGCTCCAGTCCGGCGCCCCTGAGATCCTCATACTGGCTGTTGGGCTCGGCGAGCTTTCTCAGCACCAGTCCCACCGCCCTGCGCCTGTCCGGAGAAACGCATATCCATTTGTGCACGTTCCCGCTCTGCAGGCGGTAGAAATCGCCGAACTGAAGCACTCCGCGCCAGCGGCGGTACAGCCTGAGCTGCTCCGTCAGCTCGTTTATCGCGTCCGGCGGCAGATCGCTGAGATCGTACTCCAGTCCCAGAACGCCGAACGCGGCGACGTCAAAGCGCGTTTCCGCCGATGTTATGCGCATCGTCTGATGGTTGGGGCTGGCCGAGACGTGCGCGCCGACCGCCGACAAGGGGTAGGCGTAGCTGTATCCCTCCTGTATCCCGGCCCGGCATACGGCGTCGGTATTGTCGCTTGCCCATATCTGCGGACAGTAGCACAGTATGCCCAGGTCGAAGCGGTTTCCGCCGGAAGAGCAGCCCTCGAAAAGCACGTCCGGAAAGCTCCGCGTCAGGGTATCCATGAGTCTGTACAGGCCGAGGACATATCTGTGCGCCGTCTCCCCCTGTCTTTCCGCCGGAAGAGAGCGCGAAAAAACGTCGGAAAAAATGCGGTTCATATCCCACTTGACATACGAGACCTCCGCCTCCCTCAGAACGGCGGAAATCGTTCCGGCAAGATAGTCGGTTACCTTTTCGTCGGCAAGATCGAGTATGCGCTGGTTCCTGCCCTCGGCGTGATCGCGTCCCGGTATGTCCATGGTCCACTCGGGATGCTCGCGGTAAAGGCGGCTGTCGGTATTCACCATCTCCGGCTCTATCCATATGCCGAAGTCAAGTCCGAGCTCCTTCAGCTTCCGGCTCAGTCCCGAAAGTCCGTTCGGGAATTTTTTCGTGTTGACGTACCAGTCGCCCAGGGATGAGGTATCGTCACCGCGCTCGCCGAACCAGCCGTCGTCCAGCACGAAAAGCTCCGCTCCGACTTTTTTCCCGGCTTCCGCGAGCCTCAACAGCTTGCTTTCGTTCACGTCGAAATAACAGGCCTCCCAGCTGTTGAGCAGTATGGGCCTCTCCTTATCCCTCCACGGACCGCGAACGATATGCTTTCTCACGAAGCGGTGCATGCTGCGGCTCATGCCTCCGAAGCCTTCCCCCGAAAAGGCCATCACTGCCTGCGGCGAGTCAAGCGCCTCGCCGGGCTGCAGCGTCCAGGCGAACTGCTCGGGATTTATGCCCGAAACAAATCTCAGCTTTCCGAAGGAATTGAGCTGCGCGGAGGAATAGTGATTGCCGCTGTATATAAGGTTTATTCCGCAGCAGTCTCCGGCAGTCTCCGTGGCGTCGGGGCGGTGAAGCATCACGAAGGGATTGCTGCGGCTCGACGAGGTCCCCGTAAAAGAGGAATTCACCAGCTTCGCGTGGCCCACGGGAAGCGTTTCTCTCTCCATCTCCCTCGCCCACGCGCCGTGGAATACGGTCATGGCCCACTCGTCCTTTGAAAAATCCAGCTGCGTGCTCATAAGGCGCAGCACCGTCACGGGCCTGTCTCCGCCGTTTATTACGCGGCAGCTGCGGCAGATCACGTCGCAGTCGGCGTAAACGTCATAGTACAGCTCCAGCGTCAGTCCCGAGGCTCTGTCCTTCAGCGTGACGGCGAGTCTTTCCGCGTCGTCCCCGTCCGAATAAGCGCCGGGCATGCCCATGGGCGGCTCCGGGCGGCGCTTCTCCGCCTTCTCAAACAAAAAGTCACTGCTGAAGCTGCCGTCGGAATTCCTGACGGTGATGAACGGATCGCGTATATCCCCCTTGCCGTATGAAGACAGCTCCAGGCACATATCCTCCAGCGTAAACGGCTTGTGCAGCGCGTCCTCGGCTATCACGTTGCCGGGCTCGAATTCCCGTTTTTCCGTCATGGCAGCGCAGTCGGCGGCTATCAGTTCGTCGGGAGTGCTCTCATCCCAGCCGAGCGAGGCGCCGTAATGCAGCTTTTCCGGCCGCAGCGTATCCGTGACGCGGAACACGTAAGACGACCGCGCCGTCTGCAGAGCGAATATTTTACCGCAGATCCTTATCATGATCTTTTCCCCTCTTTTTCGGCTTCGGAGACGCCGAAGCGTTCTTTACGTATCGGCCGCCGCGGACGCGGCGCAGCCGTTCCCGCCGCCGGAGATCACGATGCGCGTCGAGTTCATGCCCAATATGTATTCGTTCCCGACCGAGGATGCGATCCCTCTCAGAAGGCGGATGTTTTCGGCAATATCGTCTTCCGTGTCGGCGAGCGGGTCAAAAACCGCGCCCAGGCTGCGGAAGTCTATTTCGATAGTGCCTTTATAAAGACGTACCACTACGTCCACGTAGCTGTTTTGCTTCTTTTTGCCCGCGATATATACTGCCGTCTCCTCCACCGCAAGCGCCGCGCGCATGGCTTCGCGCCTGCCGACGCCGCAGTCCTCGCAGATCTGTCCGAGCCTTTCGCTTATCCCCGTTATCGACGCCGGGTCCTTCGTGATGGTCACGTCCATGACCGGCGTGGACTCCGTATCGTTTTCAAACAGCAGCGGCCCCTTCAGCCTGCCGCCCGAGCGCGCCGCGATGCGCATGTTGCGCATCAGCATAAACGCAAGGACAAGCGCGCTTGAAGCCGGGAAAGCCCACCACAGGCCGTCTGCCCCGAGCAGGCCGCTCATGATCCACGCCGCCGGAATGATCGCGGCAAAGCCGTCCAGGGCGCTGACGAGCGAAGCATAGCCCGTGAAGCCTATCACCTTCAGATATCTGAAGTATACGATCACCGCGGCGCGCGGTATATTCGTCAGCGCGTATATTCTCAACGCGTGAACGGCAAGCGCCGCCTGCGCCGTATCCGTGACGTTGTAAAGCGCGGCGGCCTGCGGCGCGAAGATCGCGAACAGGCAGGCGGAAAGTATCCCCACCAGTCCCTGACCCGTCATTGCGGTTTTCAGTATCCCCGTCTCTCCGCTGTAATCCCGCTGACCGTGCAGCACCGAAAGCAGCGGTACCGACGAGCCTATCATCGCTCCGTAAAACACCGAAACGATCGAGCTTGACTGTATGCACAGCGAAAAAGCGACTATTCCGTCCGTTCCCGCACAGGCGGACGCGAGCGTGTTGCATACCGCGAACTGGAGCGAAAGGCCGATCTGCGTCATTGCGTCCGGCCCGCCCTGGGCTGCGATCTTTTTTACCGTGCCGGGCGCCGGCAGCAGCTTCCCGCTTGCGGTCACTCCGAGCTTTTTCCTCAGCGCGAAATGACCCAGCACGGCCGCTCCGGCAAGATACCCGGTAAGCGTCGCCCATGCCGCTCCCTCCACGCCCATATGAAAGACGCGGATGTAGACGCAGTCCATAACGATATTTACCACGTTGGCGACGACGTTTACCGTCATGCTCAGTCCGGGGCGGCCCGCCGCGGGCAGGAAGGACGTAAAGGTCAGTATGCTTATCAGTATGGGCGCCGAGAGCACCAAAACGCGCAGGTATGCCTCAAAGCGCGGCATAAGCTCCTCGCTGCGGCAAAGGAGACGGGCAAGCGGCTTGAAAAACACCGTTCCCGCCGCAAGGATCAGCACCCCGGCGGCTAAGCCGACAGTCAGCGACGCCGTAAGGCTCCTCCCTGCCGTCTCCCTGTCTCTCCCTCCCAGGGCGACTGCATACACGGTCGATCCTCCGCTTCCCAGCAGAGAGTATACCGCCGCCATCAGAAGCATCATCGGCATACCAAGGCTGACGACGGCCATTGCTTCGCTGCCCAGCATATTTGATACCAGCATACTGTCCAGAAACTCGTTCAGCGACAGCGCGGCATAGGTGACCGTAGTGGGAAACAGGTATTGAGCGAACTTTTTTCTCAGTATTCGGTTTGTCCTTGAAAAAGCTTTTTCCATGTCGACGTGCGTTCCTGTATTCAACGGTGTATCGTCCCGGTCATATAAGTGTTCTTCTTTTCAAACCGCAGTATGCCGGGTATCCGTACGATCCTGCCGCGGTACTCTCGCCGCCCGGGACGACGAGCCGCGTGTTTATACGGATACATTACCACACAGGATGCCGCGACGCAAGACGGCGCCGTTTTTTTTGCCGACGCGGGCAAGATCCCGCACGGCGCCGTCCCCGTTTTTCGCGCCGGGCCGTCGGGGCAAACCGCGCTCACGGATTTTTCCGCGGCAGCCTGCGGCTGCGCGGTAAAATCCGTATCGCTTCGCTCTCTCGAGGCGCGCACGATACACGGCGCGGCGTCTGTGATAAAGACCGGAGACTTTTTTGATATGAAATGTCCTGCCCGCCCTTCCGGTGGAAAAGCGGAGATCCGGGGCGCGGCTCTCTTTGCAGCTCATTTCAAGCAGAGTCCCCGCCGGAGCGCGCAAAGCGGCTCCGACGCGATGCGATCGCACCGGTTTTCCCAATAACAAAATGCGACCCCGGCGAAGCGAGTCGCATTTTGAGAGGAGGAGCGACGGAATGAATGAGCTCTGACCTTTGACAAAAGGTCGGAGCGAACGATATGAAGTCCGCTCCCGCTCCCCTCAAAAAAAACAAAATGCGACCCCACGGAGCGAGTCGCATTTTGAAAGGAGGAGCGACGGAATGAATGAGCTCTGACCTTTGAAAAAGGTCGGAGCGAACGATATGAAGTCCGCTCCGACGTGGTACGGGTAGTGGGG
>JAEEGG010013629.1_pt1 | contig 17361 bp, 11 predicted proteins | sample 9134161 | NCBI WGS metagenome assembly JAEEGG01 (sample SAMN16246543, study PRJNA631951) | gut metagenome | biome: gut microbiome; feature: rumen; material: CR-attached | host: Bos | place: Iran: Karaj | collected 2018-10 | reverse complement strand
TCTCTTACTTTGCTCTCTGCCGGTTCGCGCGTAATTTACTTTTTATTCTGTGAGGGATTACGTCATCTTTCGTCAACATTCCTATATTGTCGCATAATTGTCCCCAACGTTCCTCTGTATGCCTTTAGGGCTCGATGTTGCGTCGTTCTTTATTTTATCGTTTTCCGATATGTTTCCCATCGTTTTCCCTTTGTGAAACGGAAAAAAAAGGGAAAACGATCGAATAACGATCGAACAAATGACGACGCTTGAGAGAGATTGCATGAATGCTTGAATGTGTTAATGCTTGAGTGGCTGACGCGGTCAAATCACTCAAACAATCAGACAATCCAGCAATCAGCGCGTGTTCCTCATTGGCGAAGGGGAACAACAAACGACGTTATATCCCTGATGTGACGAACCGGCAGGGACATACGGCATATTGCAGAAGCCTGTCAACTGGGTCAGCGGCAGTCTTTTTCGAGGGCGGCCACCATATTCTCGGCTCCGGCGAATATTTCGCTGATGCGGGTGCCTACCATGTAGGCGGGGGTGGTATAGACTCGATGTTCGCGGTCGGCACAGACCTCGGTGACTCCGCAATGCTGCACCTTGGCACCCATCTGCGCTGCAGCCCGGGCAGCGGGGTTGTCGCCGCCCAAGGTGAGGCTGACGCCGTAAGACCCCAGCACCTTGGCAAGCACCATGGGTGCTATGCACATGGCCAGCACCGGTTTGTGCAGTTTATAGGTCGACAGAATGGCCTCCTCCACATCGGGACGGACGGTCATAGCCCCGCCGTCGAATGCATAGGTGGAGAGGTTGCGGGCCGCGCCCATGCCTCCGGGAAGAGCCAGGGCATCATAGTCCTCGGCGCGGAAAAGCGGCAGGGGCTTGATGTCGCCGCGGGCAATGCGGGCCGACTCGACAAGAATGTCGCGGCGGTCGCCGTGCTCGTTGCCGTCGAGGTGGCTGACAACGGCATAGTCGCCTTCGGGGGCAAAGCACTGGTAGTGCCACCCCCGGCGGTCGATGGCCAGGAGAAGTGAAAGGGTTTCCTGCAACTCGCTGCCGTCGCGGTTGCCACAGCCTGAAAGAATTACTGCAATGTTCATAATCCTAATATTTTTTCAATTTGATCGATGTCTTTATTGTTGGCCAGACGGTTGTCGACCGACGGTGCCTGATTGTTCTTGACAAGTTCGATAATGACGTTCTGCACGGAGATGAACGACTCCAACTGCCGGCAATAGACGAAGAGTTCGGAAGTGTGGTTGATAGCCTTGATGGTGAGATAGGTTTTCTCGAGGCGGGAATAGGCCTTGCGTATATTGCGGAAGGGTTGAATATGTTCCAGCGTCACATCGTCGAGACGGCGGTACTCGTTGTACAGGCGTATGGCTTCGAGGCATTTCTCCTGTGTGTCGACAAAGTCGCGGAGGTCGTTGATGAATCTCGAGCCCCCCTCGATGTCGATGAACGAGGGTGTCATCACCATTTTTTTACGGATGGACTGGTAGCCGTTATAGACGGTCATGTGAGACATCCAGCCTTTGGAAATGGAGTCTTTGTACCGGTCGATAGTTCTGCGGATGTCGATGATGGAGTCGTATTGCCGCTGGATAATCTCAAACCTGTCCATTTCGGTGCTGAAACGCACAGCGTCGTCGAGTGTGCGGTAGTTGGGCATAGGCGTGCCGGACTTGAGGGAGAGGTCGCTGAGCATGGTGTTGTAGGCTTTGGACACATCGGAATAACGCATGGAGCAACGCCGGACAATGGTGTCGCCGTGTTCGCGGATGGTCATCAGCCGCGTGTAGTCCTGCAGGTAGCAATCCTGCACCTGGATAAACTCCTGCATCTGGTCAATGAAGTCCTTGGCACCAAAAAGGGTGTAGAATGCCGGGACGGTGTTGACACTGTTGGCCACCTCGCGGTAGGTTCTCACCACATCGTGGAAACGGGAACCGTATTGCCGGTTGATGCGGTCGGAGTTGGCCGTGATTTTCTCACGCAGCTCGATGACCGAGAGATAGGCTTCCTGCACCTGCATGACAGTCTGCAGGCTGTCGATGTACTTGTAGTAATCCTTGATGTTGGAAAAAGAGACATCGCGGGGCTGGGTACGGAAAACACGCTGGTAGGAGCGCAGGATGTCGGAATGGTTGCGCCCGCAGCGTATTTTGAGCGTGTTGGTAAAGTTCTTTATGCGGTTGTTGATGTTGTTTGTAGAGAGGAGGTTGTCAATGAGATGGTTTTGGAACTTGGCGAATCTTGAGAGCGCCTCGACATAGGCTTCGTCGGTGCGTCCGGCAGACAGGTCATAGCGATTGTAGACGGTGAGGTAGGCGTAGTAGAGATCCTTGAGTTCCTTCTTGCGGTCGCTGTCGCTGACACCGAAGCCCTCGCAGGCATTGACGATGGTGCGGTGCTGGCGTGCAATGGTGTCTTTGATAAGGTTGAAAGCGTTCTGCTGGATGGCATCCTGCCGTATGTGTTCGCGCTCGATGTAGTCATGGGCTCGTTTCAGCACGAAATCGGAGAGGGTTGAGAGTTTGGCGGCATAGATGTTATAATCCATCAAGTAGGTGTTGTCGTCCACCCATACTGTGTCGTTGCGGTGAGGGTAGTCATAGAGCATGATGCTCTGGAATGCCAGCACGCGGGCGTTGATGGCCACGCAGCTGTCGGCGAGTGCATGGTTGTCGCTGCCGATGCTGTCAAGGTAGCGCCGCACCACGGCGGTGTCGTCCATGAAGAGCGGATTGACACCGAAGGCAGGTGCGATGACCTTGACAGAAATCGGCCGTGCCTCCTGGGCAGACAGCCCCGAGAGCATGGCGGCAAAGAGTAGTGATAGTATGAGGATTGTCTTTTTCATTATCGGATTGCAAGATTATTCACCATAAGAGCTGCCGTCGAAGCAGTGAGTGCAGAGCCGTTCCTTAGGCAGGCCGATGGCATCGCAGACGGTGGCAAGGGAGTTGAATTTGAGCGTGTCGACACCGACAGTCTTGCGGATGGTCTCCACGAGGTTGGCGTACTGCTTTGAGGTCTCGTCGCGGTAAGCCTCCAGGTTGCGCACCTCTCCCCCCTCGAGTTCGGCGATCACCCGGCGGGTAATCAGTTCGTTGTCGGTCTTGGAAGTTGAGAAATTGAGATAGTTGCAGCCGTAGAGCAGCGGCGGGCAGCTGATGCGGACATGTATGTGTTTCACGCCGTTGGCATAGAGCATGCGCACCTGATCCCTGAGCTGGGTGCCGCGGACGATGCTGTCGTCGCAGAACACGACATCCTTTCCTTCGAGGACTTTGTGGGAGGGTATCAGTTTCATTTTGGCCACAAGGCTGCGCGACTCCTGGTCAACGGGCATGAAACTGCGCGACCAGGTAGGGGTGTATTTGAGGATGCCGCGCTTGTAGGGTATGCCTTTGCCGACGGCATAGCCAAGAGCCATGCCCACGCCGGAGTCGGGTATTCCCGACACATAGTCGGCTTCGATATCGTCGCTTTTCCCCATTGCTTCGCCCAGACGGTAGCGCACTTCCTCCGCGTTGATGTCTTCATACTCGACGGCAGGGAACCCATAGTAAATCCAGAGGAACGAGCATATCTGCATCTTGTCGCTGGGTTCGATGAGCTGGTGGATGCCGTCGTGGCTGATATGAACAGCCTCGCCGGGTTTGATGAAGTATTCGGTGCGGTAGCCGAGGTTCACGTAGCTGTTGGACTCGGAGGCTACTACATAATCCTTGTCCCGCCGCCCCACCACAAGCGGAGTGCGGCCATAGCGGTCGCGGGCGGCGATGATGCCGTCGTTGGTGAGAATGAGAAACGACACACTTCCCCGCACCTTCTCGTACACATTGGCAATGCCGTCGGTGAAGGTCTTGCCCTGTGTCACAAGCAAGGCGACCAGCTCGGTGGGGTTGGTCCGCCCCATGCTCAGCTCGGTAAACTGCTGGTTTTTGTCGAGACAAATCTTCTCAAGCTCACTCACGTTGTTGATACGTGACACCGTGCAGACGGCGAAGCGGCCAAGATGCGAGTTGCACACAATGGGCTGGGCATCGGTGTCGCTGATCACGCCGATACCTTTGTTGCCAAGCATTTCGTGCACATCATTGGCAAACTTGGTCTTGAACTGGGTGTTCTCGATGTTGTGGATGTTGAGGTGCATCACGCCGTTGTCGATGGTGCTGAGGCCCGCACGACGGGTGCCGAGATGAGAATGATAGTCGGTGCCATAATAGAGCTCCGAGGCACAAGGTTTTTGGGATATTATTCCGAAAAGACCGCTCATGTTGTAAAAAGATTAAATTTATATATGTTAAATTATTAAATAAATACCAAAACCACAGCACATTACAAGAAATGCACCGTAATAAACATGCTGACAAAAATACAAGATTTTTTTTAATCTTCGCAAGCGAAGTTTTCAACAATTGTTGATTCGGCAACGGGAAACGGCGTCACTTCCCCAACAAGAGAGTCGTCGTATGGCCGCTGCAGGCGGATGTAGTTGTCTGTCCATCCCTGCATCACGGGGTTGGCGGAGTCGCCGTGGCGGGTGTGCTCCCACAGCACGGTGCGTTCTTTCCCGGTCTGGCTTTGGATGAATGCACGGCGCATGGTGTTGGAGAGGGCTTGCAGCGCGGCACCCCGCTCCTTGCGGACAGCAACGGGAACCTTTTCCCCCATCTTCAAAGCCGCCGTGCCGGGACGGTCGGAATAGGGGAACACATGCAGGTATGAGATTGGCAACTGGCTGATGAAACGGACGCTTTCGTCAAAAGTCTTCTCGTCCTCACCGTTGAATCCGGCAATGACATCGGCCGCAATACAGGCATCGGGCATCGTCTTTTTGATATACTCGATTCGATTGGCATAGAGCGACGTATCGTAATGGCGGTGCATCATTCCAAGCACCTTGTCCGAACCCGCCTGCAGAGGGATATGGAAATGGGGGAGAAAGGCGCGCGACGAGGCGACAAAGTCCACTATCTCCTCGGTTATCAGATTGGGTTCGATGCTGGAAATCCGGTAACGGGCAATGGGTTCCACCGTGTCCAGCTGCCTCAGCAGGTCGATAAACGACTCTCCGTGACGGAGACCGAAAGTGCCGGTATTGACACCTGTCAAGACCACCTCGCGGGTGCCGCTGGCGGCAATCTCCCGCGCAACAGCAACAGTCTCGGCAATGGTTGCCGAGCGGCTGCGCCCGCGTGCAAAGGGAATGGCGCAATAAGTGCAGAAATAGTCACAGCCGTCCTGAATCTTAAAGAAAGTCCGCGTGCGGTCGCCTCCCGAATAACAGGGTTGGAAACTGACGGGTGCCGCGACACTGACATAGGGAGCCCCCTTCCCGTCACGGTGTTGCCAATAGGCCTCCACCACCTCCGGAAGCAAGTGCTTGCTGTCGTTGCCGAGGATAATGTCCACACCCGGTATTGCCGCTATCTGTTCGGCACCGTTTTGGGCAAAACACCCTATCACGGCAACCGTGGCGTCGGGGTTTTGCGAGAGCGCCTGACGGATGGCGTTGCGACACTTTTTTTCAGCAACAGCGGTCACCGTACAGGTGTTTATCACATATAAATCGGCCTTCTCACGATACGAGACAATGTTAAAACCCTTTTCGGCAAACTGTTTTTGCAAATAGCTGGTTTCAGCAAAGTTTAGCTTGCATCCTAATGTATGGGTGGCGATTTTCATGTAGTTAAAAATAGTTAAAACGTAAATTAATCCCTTGCCATTTAAGAAAAAGTGTGTAATTTTGCAATCGCATTTGAGAGATAGAAAGGCCCCAAACCAGAAGTCAATCGAATGTTTAGGTTTTTTTGTTTTACCTAAAAAGGATTTTGTAATAGTGTTTAATGGGAACAACGACGACGTGAGTCGCCGTTGTTTTTTTTCGCATTATTCAAAATCGAAGGAGCCGCCGGCATCGATGGTCTGCTGCTGGAGCTTGAGGCTGTGGAGCATCTTCATGCAGTCCTCGTCGGGGAAGACATCGAAATCGGGCTTGGGGTCGAGGCTGAGCACCTCGCGCCCTTCGCTGTCGCGGGTTGTACCGACAATCAAGTCTGTGGCCACCATGATACGGGCCTCCTTGTTGGCAAGCGTGAAACGGCCGTCGCCGACATGCGCATAGAGCCTCTCGGCCTCCTCCAAGTCAACCAGCTTGGTGCCGTCGTGGAGATAGACAATGGTTTTGCTCTTTCCCTGGGGTGCCATATAATAGATGTCGTAAATCGAGACATACATCTCCTCGGGCACCATGAGGCGCACCGTTCTGTCGCGCATAATGCCTGTACGCCATGTTTCGTCCACCACCTTTTTGCCGTTCTCATAATAGCGGAAGTGACCGTGGCGGTCGCCGTTGACATATTCGCCCTCGCGCACCAGCTGTCCATCCTCGCCATATTCAACCAGCTTCCCCTCTATGCCGCCGTGCACATAGGTGGCCGTGATGTAGCCTTTCTCGCCGATGCGCTTCCACCAGCGGCCGTGGCGGTGGTTGTCGCTCCAGTTGCTCACCTCGGCAGTGTCGCCGTTGGAGGTGAAAATCACCTGCTGCCCGTGGCGCACACCCATCTTATAGTTGGTCTGCTTCACCTTCTTCCCGCTTTTGGAAAAAAACTCCCACAGGCCGTCGCGGTTCTTCTGGTTGAAGGTACCCCTGGCCAGCATATGGCCTTCGGAGTCATAAACCTCGTGCTGGCAAATCCTGCCCGGCACGGTATATACATTCTTGATGCGCACCGTCCCGTCGGGATAATAATAAGTGAACGTGCCTGTCTCCAACCCGTCGACAAAATCGCCCTCATACACCTTGGCCCCCTGTTTATCGGTTTTCAGCCAATGACCCTGGCGGCGTCCCTGTTTGTCAATCTGATTCTGTGCCTGGCAGACCATGCCCGCCAACAATAGCACCAACAATAGAGCTTTCTGTTTCATATTCTTTATTCTTTAACTTTTCACTTTCACGACAGCCTGCGCTGTCAAAATAATTTGCAAAAATACAATTTTTTTTCAAATACTTCGTTAATCACCTGCTTTTTTTAATGAACAGGACAATCTTCATAATCATACTGACCCTGCTACCATGCTGTTTCTCAAACCTCATGGCGCAGGGCACACTGCACGGACGGATTCTTTCCTCCGAGGGCGGCGGAGTGGAATATGCCACAGTGGGTGTCATGGACAGCCGGACGCCACACGGTGCCACAGCCGACCACCGGGGATTCTACTCCCTGACCGTCCGCGAAACCGACAGCGTCACGCTGCGCATTTCATGCTCCGGATACGAAACGCAGACCCTGCGCCTGAAACTAACCAAAGGCGAAAAGAGACGCCTTGACTTCACCCTCAAACCTTCCTCCACCCAGCTCGACCCCGTCACCGTCAGCGACGACCGCATCCGCACCACCACCTTCACCCAGATTGACATCAAGCGCATAGAAAACAGCATAGGTCCCAACGAAGGCGTTGAATCCTACATCAAAACCCTGCCCGACGTCAGCTCCAACAACGAGCTCTCGTCGCAGTACTCCGTCCGCGGCGGCTCGTTCGACGAGAACCTGGTATACATCAACGGCGTGGAAATCTACCGTCCCCAACTCGTCCGCAGCGGACAGCAGGAAGGGCTCAGCATCATCAATCCCGACCTCGTCGACCACCTGCTCTTCTCCCCCGGCGGCTTCGACGCCACTTACGGCGACCGCATGTCGTCCGTCCTCGACATCATCTACAGCCGACCCGTCGAGCAGCGCTACCGCCTCGCCCTCTCCCTTCTGGGCGGCTCGGCCTCCGCACAGGGCACCATAGGCAAACACTTCTCCTACGGCATCGGCCTCCGTCACCACAACAACCGCTACATACTCAAAAGCATGGACACCGAAGGCTCCTACTCCACCGCCTACACCGACCTCCAGGGCATCTTCCGCTACCGCGTCAACGACAGCCTCGACCTCAGCCTCCTCACCGTGTGGACCAACAACCTCTACGGCCTCGTCCCCTACACCCGCGCCACCGTCTTCGGCAGCTTCCAGCAGTCGCTCAAGTTCGACGTCTATTTCGACGGGCTTGAACGCGACCGCTACCGCACACTCCTCGGAGCCTTCACACTCAACTACCACCCCAACGACGACCTCCAGCTGCAATGGATCACCTCGGCCCTCTCCAACCGCGAGCAGGAAAACTACGACATCCAGAGCCAATACTGGCTGTATGCTGTGGCCGTAGGCGAAAACACCGCCGACACCCACCAGTTCGACCAAGGCGTGGGCACCTTCCTCGAACATGCCCGCAACCGCCTCGACATGACCATCTGCAACACCGAGCTCAAACTGGTGCGCTACGCCCTCCTCGGCTCCTGGAATTTTGGAATCAAAGGGCAGATTGAGCAAACCTCCGGACGACTGCGCGAATGGAAATGGGTCGACAGCGCCGACTACTCCTACCCCACAGACCACCACTTGCCCGGCATCGACGACACCACCGTCTTTGCTCCCATCCTGCAACTCTTCTGCAACGCCGACAACCAAGTGCAGACCCTGCGCGGCATCGCCTACGCCCAGCGCGAAATCAACCTCTTCACCCGCCACGACAACCTCATCAAGCTCACCGCCGGCGTGAGAGGTCAATATTACATCACCTCCACCCCCCAAAATTCTCAATTCTCAATTCTCAATTCTCAATTCCTCCTTTCGCCCCGCATCGCGGCAAGCTACAAGCCTCATGCTGGCCCCGACATCCTTTACCGTTTGGCAGCAGGCGTTTACCAACAACCCACCCTTTATCGTGAACTGCGCCGTCCCGATGGCACCCTCTGCAGCGGCATCCCCGCCCAGTGCTCCTACCAGGCCACCGCCGCAGCCGACTGGAACCTCACCCTCTGGGGCAAACCCTTCCGCATCACCGCCGACCTCTACTACAAATACATCACCCACCTCATTCCCTACACCATCGACAACCTCCGCATCCGCTACAACCCCGACCAGCAAGCCGTCGGCTACGCCACCGGAGCCTCCCTTCGCATCAACGGCGACCTCGTCCCCGGACTCGAATCCTGGGCAAGCATCTCTGTCATGAAGACACAAGAAGACATCCTCGGCGACAACCTCGGCTGGATAAACCGGCCTACCGACCAGCGATTCAGCTTCAAAATCTTCCTGCAGGACTACATCCCTTCATTCCCCTGGTGGCGCATGAGCCTCAGCCTCCTCTACGGCACACGCACACCCACCACACACCCCTACCAGACCGACCGTTCCATCGAGTACCACATACCCCCCTACTTCCGCACCGACTGGGGCAACACCATCCAGCTCACACGCTTCGAAAGCATACGCCGCTCACGCATCGGCCGGTTATTCAGCGACCTCTCCATAAGCATCGAAGTCTTCAACCTCTTCGACTACCACAACGTCGTCTCCTTCATCTGGGTGGCCGACTACACCAACCACTACTACGCCGTACCCAACTACCTCACCGCCCGCCAACTCAACATCAAACTCAGCGCCACATTTTAAATTGCTTGAATGCTTGAATGTGTAAATACGTTGTCCGTTGATAAGTTGATAAGTTTATACGACTCGCATCATATCAACATATCAACGTATCAACATATCAACAAAACACAATCAAGCAATCAAACAATCAAGCAATCAAACAATCAAGCAATCACCATGCTACAACCCCCTTCGCTCCAGCCCCTCATACCGCAGGAACACACCCTGCCCAACGGCAACACCCTTTACCTCTTCCCGAACCAGTCACTTGGACTGGTCAAACTCGACATCACCGTCGAAGCAGGCAGTGCCCGGCAGACTCTCAAAAGCATGGCACACGCCGCCAACCAGCTCTTCGGCGAAGCCACCGACAGCCTCACGGCACAGCAGATGGCCGAGTTCATCGACTTCCATGGCATCATCGTCGAGCGCATGACCGACGTCTGCACCGCCAACATCTCTTTCTACTTCCTCCGACGCTTTGCCGGGCTCGTCCTTCCCGTCATACGCCAGATGTTCGACTCACCCGTTGTCACCCCCCAACTTTTCGAGGCCTACATCAACAACCGCCGCGCTCAGCTCCGCACTAGCTTCCAAAAGACCTCCTATCTCGCCCGCAACCGCTACTACGAACAACTCTATGGAACCAACCACCCCTTGGGCACCTATGCCACACCCGACGACCTCGACCTTCTCACCCCCAAGGATATTGCCGACTTCATCCACCGCCACTACAGCCTCGCCACCTCACATATCGTCCTCAGCGGAGCCATCGACCCCGAGCTGCTCGACCTTGCCGAGCAGCACCTGGCACCCTTGGCCGACCCCTCCGTCGCCACCGCCGCCGTGACGCTCCCCAAGCCCTGCCCGGAAGCCTATACCGATGCAGTCAGCCATATCACCGTGCCCAACGCCGTGCAGTCCACCATCCGCGTTGGCCGCATCCTACCCCTCGAGTGGCACAGCATCGCCTACACCCGCTTCATGGTGCTCAACACCGTCCTCGGCGGATACTTCGGCTCGCGCCTCATGAGCAACCTGCGCGAAGACAAAGGCTACACCTACGGCATCTACAGCACCACCCAGATATTCCGCGGCAGCATCGTGTTCTACATCACAGCCGATGTCGCTGCCCAAGCCACGGAGGACGCCATCGTCCAAATCAACCACGAAATAGAACGCCTGCGTCAGGAACCAGTCAGCCAAGACGAACTCGACCGCGTACGCAACTACATGATGGGCGACTTCATCCGCAGCATCGATGGCATCTTCGAGGTCTCCGACCGATACCGCCAGATGGTGGCCACCGAGGTCGACGAACGGCTCTCCACCAATCTCCTCGACACCCTCCAGACCGTCACCCCCGAACAACTGCACACCCTCGCCCAGACCGCCTTCAACCACCTCACCACCGTTACCGCCGGTCCCACCTAATCAACCCCTATTCTCATACACCACAAACACAAAAGGCTGGAGCCAACGCCCCAGCCTTTTGTGTTTTCAAGCCAAACCGCCTAGATTATCGTTCTTCACTTTGGGGCGGAAGATAACCATAATGAGCGTCAAGGATTAGGCGGATATACTCATTGTAAATCTCATCCGCTGTCAGTTTGTCATTTTTCAATGCATTGTACTTCTGAATCAATTTCACCAGATACTCAGGAACCAATTCTTTGATATAACCCTTTTCCAGTTTCAATCTCATCTCCTCTCGTTCCATCTCATTCCCATCTGCATCTTCATAGTCTGCATTATCGACAGGCATTGGGTAGATCCAGCAATTCCCATATTCGGGTAACATATAACCCAGTTGCGGAGCATACTCCTTCCCTACCACTATTCTCTTATACTCTTTGAGGCCGTGCAACAAACCATAACGCCTTTCATAACGCCTTTCGAAATAGGCCTTAATGTCTATTGTATCCATTTCAACAAATTGAGCCCCCTCGATAATTGCCTTTAAGATATATTCTTCAGAATGTTTGGCAAAAACAATCCTACTACACACGAAACTTTCAGGAAACACACTAACACTATAGGTATTATCACAACACAACAAATCTTTAGATAGCGAAGAATTGTTTTTAAAATCATTTAGTAGCTTTGACTTGTCAACTACAACATATCTTTCTCCTTTGCGAACAATACGCCGTACATATACCATTGCAGCCTTTGTTTCAAACAATTGTTTGGCCGTTACAGCATCACCATTTAATTTAAAGAAACGCTCTTTAAACAATTCATAATCATCCAAAGGTTGGTAATCAACATCTCTTATAGGATATGACAAAAGCCAATTCTCACGACAAAATCCATAATATTGTTTTTGGATAGAAAGCTTATTATCATTGTTTTCACAGGCTTCCTTACATGCTTCCAGCAATTTGGGGTACACCAATCTAAAAATATCAGGAGACAACACTTCCCATGTTTTTTGGCACCAATCCTCACCTTGTGGAAGCAAACTATCACGAGAGATGGTCACAAACTTGTCTGCCTGCCTACAAAAAAGACTCCACTTTCTTACAAATGTGTCAAAGAGATTACTCCTTATTGGAATATCTCGAAAGAAAAGATAATCATCATTATCATCATCGTCATCCCTTTCAAAAGCTACCACCACCTCTGAGCCAAACTTATTTTCTTCTATACAGAAAAGCAGGGTTCCATCATCATCCCATTCCCAGCCAACTCTGAAGTGCTGCTCCTCCGGAAGAAACTTGTACTCATCACCTTTCCCCTCCTTACCAAAGACTTTTGTCTGATAGGCTGATGTATAGAGGATGGGAATATTTTCCACATGTTCAAAAGTATCATTAATATATCTTTCGACTTTACTCACAATGTAATAGGGGACGCTATCGGTGTTTTTCATTAATCCATCCAACTCATCCTTATCCAACTCGAAAAGCTCTCCAAAATGGTTGGTATCAATCTCAATGGTAACTGAGGTGCCATGGGGAACATCCTTGGTCCGGTCCGTCCCCTTGATTGAACGTTTAAAGTCGATATTCTCCTCTTCGATGGAGCAGAAACTGCCATCCACAGAGGATCGGAAAACAATCCTTCGCGTTGGTTCACCCGGATAATGAGTATCGACGATGAACTCATTTACGACATAAAAGACCGTCTGCAGGCCCAAGCCAAAAGCGGCTGTCGGTTGCAGAAAGTACGGCATCTTCTCCATCATGGATTCATAGTCCCTGTCCGCCTTGCGGCTGGCCCCAACCTGACTAGTCATCCGTATCAAACTCTCCTCCGATATGCCTGTTCCCCAATCCTCACAAACCACTCGCACCACCTGTTTTTCCTCGTCATATTCCACTTTGAGGTTTATCGGATAGCGCTCATAGATAGACTGGGGAACGTCGCTCGCAAACTTGATGTCAGCAGCCGACATGATGTCACGTTCTGGGTTTGTCAGATGGTATGGAAAGTAGTAATCCATATCTTTCCATATCTGCAACTTAGTCGCATCCATGGCGTTTTGCACAATCTCGCGGATAAACACACGGCCTGGATTTTCATAAATAGCACCCCCTTTCAGCATTTCAAAAGTGCGTTTGCTTGATATGTCAAAACGTAGATTCCGCAACTCGGGACGCGTCTTCGCCCCTTTGTAGTAGATTTTGATACTGTCATTATGCAGTACAGGAGGGAGCCCGCCCAAATCAGCAGGGGCTATGCGGTTCCAGTTCTGGCTCTGTTTCTCCACCTCTTTTTCCAACATGTCGAACAGCTCGCGGGCTACACGGTAAGAGGCATCGGTGGGGCAGTCCAACTCCGCCTCAATGCCATCAGGCGAGATGAGCAGGTGTTTCACAGCCTGGTGCTTATCGAAATGCGCCTTGGAGGATTCCGGCATTTCTTTCAGCGTAGATAATGTGAAATTGTTGAATCGGTTGCTGTCCACATCGAGCAAATCGCCCAAACGTATCATGCAAGAGATGAACCGCGGGTGCACCTTGTCACCCCGCAAACCATCATCTTCATGAGGCAACTCCATCAGCTCACCGAAATTGGCACCATGCAGATGTGCCACATCAGCCAGCAAAGACAAATAACGCGAAGGGAAGGCATCACAATAGAAATCGTGTGCCATCTTGGCAAACAAATCATCCTTTTTGTTCAAGTAGTCTTTGCTTCTGTCGCCATGGCCGCCTCGCATCTGCTGCGCGATAATCAAAGTTACAGCATTGCGCAGTTCCAGTGCCCATTTGAAACCCTTTGCCGGGTCGTCAGGGCGAAGTCTTTGATTCAGCAACAAGTTGGCAGCATCTGAAATCTGCTTGTCGGCACTAGAGGCGTATGTTGTCAGCAAATCCGCCATTTCAGGCTTATCCCACTCTTCCTCCAGAAAGGTGTAGGACATATACATACCAAGGTCATGCGTCAAGCCTGCCATTAGTATCAAGAAGGTGTCGGTAGGGCCGAGCCGCTCCACCCTGTCGCGCCCCAACAGCCGCTGGATATTATCGAGCAAGGTCATGGAATGGCTGTCGTCATGCCGACTATAGTGTGGGAAATAGGATGCGATTGTACTCAACGCATTGGGAAGATTCTTTTTGTTCAACCGCCATGCATCGAGCAACAGATTGTAATCGGGATCGGCAGCACACAAGGCTTCCAGATTCTTTTCGAGCGAATAGTTTTTCGTATCCATATTATTATCAATTCTTCTATACAATTCTATTTATTTTTTATTGAAAAAAGTAGCGAACCGCAACCACATTAGCGTTGTATTGCTCTTGGCAAAGGTATCCCAAAGTATTACGGAGGGCAACAATCTCCTCATTATCCTTAATAGCCTGAAACAATATTGGAAAACGCTTGTCAAAAGGCATTCTTTCACTTTTTGTCACGTGCTTAAACGACTTTAGATCTGTGGGAAGTCCTATATCGGACAGATTAACGCCCTGTTCTTTTGCACACTCCATCACAAATCCATCCATCGCAGGGGTTACAGTAATAATAAAATGACTTCTGTTTTGGTGCTTAAATACTTCAAGATGCTTTGATTTTGCAACGAGAGAACATTCACTGAGATACCCCACGCCATGTTTGTCATTATCAATAATGCCCACAGCAAACCCATCGCCATACCGTTCTTTCATAGTCCGGACCACATTGTTGCATGAATGTTGGTGATTGACATGCATGTCCAGAACATACTCCACTAATGCGGTATCAATATAGCACTCGGGGATTACAAACAGCGATTTCTGGCTCATACAAATGCGGCATAATTAAAGAATAGGTCTGTACCCGAATTGTAAATCTCATCAATTTCCTCAACCGACAGTTGCTTGACATTGAACTTATCCGAGGTTTCTTCGTCGGGATGTGTAACATAGAAACTCATATCTTTCCGGCGCAACTTACAAAGAGCATTAAAGATATACGGGCTATGGGTGGACATCATCAATGTATTGCTATGTTTGCTGTCGTAGGCCATGTCATATAACCAATCAATAAGTCGACCCTGTGTCGGCGGGAAAAGGTTCTGTTCTGGCTCTTCAAGGAACAATTCGCTATGGTCAGTAAACAGAAATCTTTGGCTCCTGTTCTCAAAACGTGATGCATCCTTCTGCGTCTGGAAATAATAAGACTTCCCCTCTATATTTTTTTCCACAGGGAGAGTAAACGGTATTTTATTAGGGAGTGATTGAGCCTTACCCGGAGCAGATAAATACAATTCAGAAAGAAGGTATTCCCTTTCCATTCTTTGCTGTGGTTTTAACTGCTGTGAATCATGGGAATTCATGTATTGCCCCCGCCATAGATAATCTATCAACAAATACATAGGGACAAGAGATTGAAGGCCACTGGAGCCATCGGTTAACCGGAACGGTTTCCCTCCACTGGTGCGAATACTATCCGTTCCCGTAGCCGGGTCAAAAGTGTAGGAGTATCCCAACTGAAGCATGTCCTCCTCTTTTCCTATCTGTCGCCGAGCATTATCCCATTCGGTAAGAAAATCCGAAAGACTTTTGCGGACAGGGATGTCCTGCCATTTAGGAATAAGTGATGCAATGTTACGTTCCGACGGAATATACTGCACCTTGGGTCGTCGATAATCCCAACGGTGAGACTGCCATTTAAATGAAAACTTCTGTTCCGTTTGACCGTTGTCAAAAACAAACGAAAGGTAACTGGAAGAATACATTATTAAAGTATTCGGTTGGAAATAATCATAATGGCCATAGTAATCTGCAAACTCTTGTATAAAAGATTTGCCACCCACGAACTGCTTGTCAGACTGGGTAACCATAATGCGTTTCTCCACCCAAGAACAGAACGCTGCCATTTTAAGCAAAGAGCTCTTTCCCGAACTTTGCATTCCTATTACCAGTGCGATTCTGTCAATTTGTAATTCCGCACTTTTTATCGGACCAAATTCCCTTATAGTCAAATATTTCATAGTAATCAGTCAAACTATACAAAAAACACCTATCAAATGCAAAAATACGAAAAAAAAACGAATTGCAATAAAGTTTTGCAAAAATAGTGCAACTGTATCATTTAAGAAAAAAGCATCAAAGTAGAATACCAATGAAACCTATACGAGAATAAAGGCAGCATCGACGGCGTGTTCGAAGTCTCCGACCGTTACCGCCAAATGGTGGCCACCGAGGTCGACGAACGGCTCTCCACCAATCTCCTCGACACCCTCCAGACCGTCACCCCCGAACAACTGCACGCCCTCGCCCAGACCGCCTTCAACCGCCTCACCACCGTCACCGCCGGGGCATAGCTTTTTTAGAATTCGTTAATACGTTAATGTGTTAATGTGTTAGTCTTTGATGCGCCAAGGACTAACACATTAACGCATTCACACATTAACACATTCAAAACCTTACTCCCTCGTCACGATGAGTTTGATAGGAGGCTGATTCATGTCGAGTATGCGGAGAAAATAGACTCCCTGGGCAAGATGTTGGACATCGACGGGGTTGTCACCAGCACGGCACACCATGCGCAGCACCTCACGACCATCAGCCGACAGGATGGCTACGATGCAATCTCTTTCACTACGAATGATGACAGTGTGGGAGGCGGGGTTGGGAAAGAGGCTGACCGGTTGAGTGAATCCATCGATTTCATCAATCCTTACGCTGTCGGTCACCCATTGGAACAGGACTGTGAAGAGGGTGTCGGAGACAACAACAACCATACGGGGATTTTCGGTCGCATCGGTGTCTTCCCAACCGATGAATTGCCAGTAGCCGCCCTCGGTGGCAGTATCAGGCAAATAGAATCCAATCTCCACTGTGTCGCCATGGCCGTAGCGACCACTACCGTATGTTTCTACTGCACCATCTACGTTTGTATTCACGGAGACTTGATGCCACACGGTGTCGGGCGCAAAGAAGGCTGTGAAGCTGATATCGTTGTGGAGGACAATTGTGCGGGCAGCATCGGTCACGCTGTCGCTCCACTGGACGAAATGGTAGCCCTCGTTGGGTATAGCGGCGATAGTAACCTGAGTTCCGTCAGGATAGGTTCCATCACCATCGACGCTACCCATTGTGGTGTCGTTCACGGCGAGAGTGAGGCGATATGTAGGGCATTCACCCACGGTGATGTTGTCTATGTGGCAATTGACTGCCCCGTGGCAGGTGAAGGCGATGGAGAAAAGGGAACTGTCGACTGTGAAAACATAATGGGTGGACGTGTCGCTTATCTCGGTCAGCGGGATGAATGTATTGGTGTCGGCGATGTCAGTCATGATTCCGACAGTGACGTGTCCGTTCTGCAGGTAGGCATCGAATTCGACGCGCGACGGTGCCGCGCCCGCCATGAGCATAGGTGTGCAGATGAAGTTGGTCATGTTGGTGTCGACCGGGTTGCTATGAGTGACATCGTA
>JAEEGG010013627.1_pt1 | contig 17361 bp, 17 predicted proteins | sample 9134161 | NCBI WGS metagenome assembly JAEEGG01 (sample SAMN16246543, study PRJNA631951) | gut metagenome | biome: gut microbiome; feature: rumen; material: CR-attached | host: Bos | place: Iran: Karaj | collected 2018-10 | reverse complement strand
GTGGCTTTCTGTTGAGCCACCTCTGCCCCACTCGCCTTCCCGTTATGGAAGAACGACTCAAGGCGAACCACCTGCATGGAGTCGATGGACACCTGTCGCCAAGCCACATCAGCCAGTTCCATATCATAGAGAATCTGCACATAGGCCTTTGCCACCTGCATGCGGATGTCGTTCTTCGCTTTCTCCAAGTCTTCGATGGCAGCCTCTAACCTCAGCTGATTCAGTTTGATATTGTTAGGAATCTCAAAGCCCGTGAAAAGCGGGACCTGAGTGGTCATGCTGAAAGTGGTGCTGCTGGTGTTGCGATTGGTATAGGTGTTGTCCATCGTCAAGCCACGTCCGAAAGAGAAGGTCTCGCCTATGTTGGCACCCAAATCGGGCAGACGACGGTTTCGTGCCGTTGAGAGTTGCAGTTCCTGTTTGCGTCGGGTGTTGTCCTTCTGCTTAACAGTCAGATTATTACACACAGCATAGTCGGTACACTCGCGGAGCGTCCATTCGTGCTGCTGGGCGTGAAGGTCTAGTGGAACCAGACATACCAGCGACACCAGACATATGAGGGAAAATAGCCGTCTGTTCATTATTCATCCTCCTTCGTTTCAGCTACAATCTGCGGACCACGCACACGGTCGTTCTTGGTGAGTCCTTTCTTGATTTCGATATTCACGCCATCACTCAATCCTGTTACGACGGCACGGCGCTCGTATTCCTTCTTACTGCCTTTGCCCTTCACGACATAGACAAAGGTGGAGTCGTTAGAGAACTCGATGGCACTCTCGGGAATGGTGAGTGCCTTCTGCACAGAGGAGAGCACAATCTCGGCATTGGCAGAATAACCGGAGCGCAGTTTATCTTTCTCCGATACCTTGACGGCAGCCTTGATTTCAAACTGGTTGGCACCATTGTTCTCGACAGCCTTCGGAGAGATATACTCCAAGGCGGCATCGAGTTGCAGGTCCTGCAGGGCACCGACCGTGATCTTCATGGGAATGCCATTGTAGAGCTGTCCCACCTCCGTCTCGTCGATGTTACCCCGGAAGATAAGATCCTTCATATTTGCCACAGAAGCAATCGTCGTACCATCGTTGAAGGTATTGCTGTTGATGACGCTGTTACCCACCTTAACAGGTATGTCGAGAATGATGCCGCTGATGGTGGCACGAATGAGGGTTGACGAAGCACTGGCATTGGATTTCGACACACCGTCGCGCACCACCTGCAGATTGTCCTGCGAGGCAGCCAGTTCCTCCTTAGCCTGGTCCATCTTCTGTCGTACCTTGTCGTACTCGTCAGCCGAAACCAACTGCTGATCATAGAGACTCTTCTCGCGTTCGTAGTCAACCTGAGCCTGCTTGAGGTTCAGTCCAGCCAGTCGCACACGGGCCTCAGCCGAGCTGAGCTGTCCCATGTCGGGAATCACCTTCACCTTGGCAATCACGTCGCCAGCCTGGACATAGTCGCCCGGTTCCTTATAGAGGTCGGTGATGATACCGCCAATCTGTGGTTTGACATTCACCTCGTTGCGAGGTTCTATCTTACCCGTGATAATGGTGGTCTTTTTAACTTCGTTCATCTCAGGTGTGAACTCATTGTAAACAACCTCCTGGGGTTGTGATTTCTGCCAAAGGAACATGAACGTTCCAATGAAGATCAAAGCAATGACAGCTGCAATAATCAGTTTTCTGTACTTTTTCATATCATTATAATTATCAATTCTCAATTATCAATTATCAATTCACTCGTCTCTCATCGCATCAACGGGTTTGATGCTCATAGCACGGGCTGCCGGGGCAAGGCCTGCCAACATACCCATTGCACTCACAACCAATGCAGCCACGAGGGCCGTCCAGAAATTCACCTGGAAATGGGCTGTCAGGATGCCATCCTCCGTATTGCCAAGTTCCAACATCTGCAATATCATGACGGCAAAAAGAATGCCGCTCATACCAGCCACCAAGGTCAGGACAATACTCTCCGAGATAATCTGCGACAGTATCATACGCGGCGTAGCCCCGATGGCGCGACGGATGCCAATCTCGGTGGTGCGTTCGCGCACAGTGACCATCATGATGTTCGACACACCGATAGCACCGGCAAAGAGGGTGCCCAGACCGACAAGCCAAATGAGGAAGTTGACACCCTTAAAGAGATTGTCGAGCATCTGGAAGAGTACTTCCGTATTAAACACCATCACACCCTGTTCGTCGGTAGGGTCAATGTAATGTGCCCAGGCAATGGTTTCGCGGATGCGTGGTATGATGCGACTCATCACCACACCCTCGCGCCCTGTAGCTGCTATCAAGTCGAGCTGATTACCACGATTGTAGGTTTGCTGCACCAAGGTCAGCGGCAACGTGATGCGCTCTTCGCTGCGCCCATTGAAATTAATGTTCGACGAGCCATAATCGACACCGATGACTTCGTAATAAGTAGAGTCAACGCGGATGCTCTTGCCACAGGGGTCGCCCCCCTCTTTGAAGAGGTCCTTGTAAATCTTCTTGCCAATCACGCACACCTTACGATGCTCCTGGATATCCACCTGATTGATAAAGCGTCCGTAATACATCTTGGGAGCAATGACCTCGGCATATTCCGGAGTGACGCCCTGGATATTCGGTGACGTCTTCTGTTCACCATAATAAGCTGTGTTCGTCATACCCCATGGTGCAAACAAGATGGGAGCCACCTTGTCGAGTTCCGGCACTCGCTGGCGCAAACGCTCCAGGTCCTGATACTCCATCGCCCACCAGCGTCCCTTGCGGAATCCCTTATAGGGCTTGCTGGTCTGTTGCGACCATACCATGACCGTGTTTTGGGCAAAGCCTTCGAAAGTTTTCTCCAGCATTTCCTTCAGTCCCTGACCGCCTCCTATCAAGGCAATCAGCATAAAGACTCCCCAGAACACACCGAAGCCCGTGAGGAAGGAGCGCGACTTGTTGCGAGTCAGCGTATCCAGTATTTCTCTGTAGCTATCTAAATCTATTCTCAATTGTCAATTATCAATTGTCAATTATTCAGCGCGCAGCGCCTCTATGGGGCGGATTCGTGATGCTTTATAGGCTGGGATCAGTCCGGCTATGGTGCCGGCAATCACCATCACCATCGTTGCCTCGAAACAGACATCGAGTCCGACGGTGGGGTTGAGGAACATGGTGGCCTTGAAGAGTCCCGTATCTATCGTGTCATGGCCGACGGTGGCATCCATATACTCATTCGCCATCACGCCAAACACCATGCCGACATAGCCGAAGAATGTAGTGATGATAACACTCTCGACGATGATCAGCCTCAGTATGCCCCATGGCTTAGCACCGATGGCCTTGCGAATACCAAACTCATGGGTGCGCTCCTTGACGGTGATGAGCATGATGTTCGAGACACCTACGATACCACTCAGCAAGGTGAACAGACCCACTATCCAGAGAGCAGTGCGAATGATGGAAATGCCCTGTTGCATCTGCAGACTCTGCGTATAGCGGTTCCACAGCCAGACAGCACTCTCGTCCTCAGGATGTACCTGATGGTTGGCATTGATACGACGGCGATAGTCGGACTCGAAGTCTTCGTTCGCTTCCTCCGTTTTCAGTCCATGGAAAGTAAACTCGATATTGCCGGCATCGTCAGTATTAGCCCCGAAAATGCCCTTGATGGCGGAATAGGCAGAGAAAGCCTCTGCCTGACCATTCTCGGAATCCTTATAGATGCCAACCACCTGGAACATGAAATTATTGACCTTGACATTACGTCCCACCAACGACTTATAGTCTTTGGGCGCCAGTTCTTTTGCCTGGTTACTGCTCAGCACGAGCACCTTGCGCTTCTTCTGCAGGTCGATATTATTGATGAATCTGCCATAGAGCATATCCATCTTGTCAATCTTGATATGGTTGGGGTAAACACCCAGAATGCTGGTACTGATATACTCTTGATTGTTGCTGATGGTAACACCGACGCTATAGCGGGCACCCACCTCGTCAACATGGTCCACGAAATCGCTTCCCGTTGCATCAACATCACGCGTCTGCAGACGGACTGCCCTACCCTCCTGCAAACCATTGTATGGTTTTGAGGTGCGCCCGCCAAAGACCACCATGGAGTTGGAGAGGAAGCGGTCGCTCTGTTGCATATTGGCATTGATAAGTCCATTGCCTGCCCCCAACAATACAATCAGCATGAAGATGCCCCATGCCACCGCAAAGCCTGTCAGTCCTGTGCGCAACTTATTGCGCTGCGCCGTTTGCCATATTTCCTTCAATAACTCCATCTTTGATTCTGATAATACGGTTAGTCTGCGCTCCCACATTGGCATCGTGGGTGACGATAATCTGGGTAATACCTTCGTCGGCATTCAGTTGTTTGAGCAACTGCATCACTTCAACGGAAGTCTTCGAGTCGAGTGCACCAGTCGGTTCATCGGCAAGGATAATCTGTGGCTTGGTAATCAGCGCACGGGCAATGGCCACACGCTGGCGCTGTCCACCTGACAGTTCGTTGGGATAATGCTCAGCCCAGTCTAGCAAGCCCAGGCGCTCCAGGTATTCTAACGCAAGGGTGTGCCGCTTTTTACGCGACACACCTTGATAGAAGAGCGGCAACTCCACATTTTCTACTGCTGTCTTGAATGAAATCAGGTTAAACGACTGGAATATGAATCCTATCATCCGGTTACGATACTCAGCCGCTTTCGTTTCAGAGAGGTTCCAGATGGGCACCCCGTTCAGCAGGTATTCCCCACTGTCGTAGTTGTCAAGAATACCCAGAATGTTCAATAAGGTACTCTTGCCTGAGCCCGAGGCTCCCATGATGCTGACAAACTCGCCTTTCTTGATGTCGAGTGTGATGCCTTTCAGAACGTGGAGCGGCTGGGCTCCCTGATAGGTTTTGTTGATGTCTTTTAAGTGTATCATATATCCCTTAGACGTTATATTGGTCGAAAAGGTTGCAAACCTCCTCTTTATTTATTCCCAAAAGTTTCATCTGACGGAAGAATTCGGGCAGTTTATTGTCCATGAATTCTTTCTTGCGCACCTTCAGAATCTGTTGTTTTGCACCTTTCGTCACGAAGTAGCCCAAGCCACGCTTATTATAGATAATGTTCGCACGGGCCAGTTCGTCGTAAGCCTTGACGGCTGTATTCGTATTCACCTCCAACAGCACTGCATACTCGCGGACACTGGGAATGCGGTCGTCGTCCTGGAACTTATCGGCAAGAATCTCGTCGCAGACGCGATCGGCCATCTGGAGATAGATTGCTTTATCGTTTGTGAATGTCATACGTTCAACCATTTATTGTTAATGACCTGCATACGGGTAAACAGCTTATAAGAAGCCCAGTAGTGGAAGATGATGAGGGCGCACAACACGGAGTTGAGGATATAGAACAAAGGATGGAAAGTGTTGATATATGTCTGTGTCTTCTCGTCCCAGTAACCGCTTATAAATTCGATATCGACACCTCTCCAGTCTATCTGGTTCAGAATAATGGTCAGCAGGATGGAGACAGCGACGATGGTGCCACTGGTCAGCAGGAACTGCTGGCGACGGAACAAGGTACCGCCCACGATATAGAGCGAGTGGAAGTAGAACACCCAGGTAAAGAGCATCCATGCTGCCTGCCAATGCTCGAAAGGAGCAGGGCCGAAAACACCATCAGCTAATTTTGGAAGGCCCCAGATAACGACACGACCCGTCACCCAGTCAACAAAGACGCGCAGGGCATCGGCAAACATAAAGGCTCCTATCGTTACGACTGCCATCAACACAACAGAGAGCAACAGGCTGATGACATACTTCTCCAAATTGGAAACAGGCCAAAGCAGATAGGCAGAACGCGTACGCGTATCCTTCATCTGCGAGAACATGCCACCGGCTCCGAAGAGCATTGCGATACAGAAGAAGACAACAGCAAAGACTACACTCTGCGTCACATGTCGTTCATAGGAATGATAAAGCTCGTCAGCCCCCCATGTCTCCATTATTTTATACGGCGTTCCCTGTATGCGGGTCCAGAAGAGACCAGCCATGAACATCACGAGTGTGAATATGCTGAAAAGACGAATCCACAGCTTGCGTCCCACCATCAACTGGCATTTCAATGCCTGTCCGAATCTATGTAAATCGAAATTTTTCATTTTGCTTGCGTTTGATAGTTAAACAATAGTTCGAGATTAATCTGTGTCTCCGGGTCGCCCTCCTTGCGTGCAGCGATAACGGCATTACCCTGCAACGTAGGCTCGGCGTAGAGCACTGTATCATCCATCTGCTGAGGAGAGCGATACTCGAAGATGTACTTCTCCTGAATCTCCTGCATCGAGGCATTGAGCAGGACACTGCGCTGGTCGAGCATCACGATATGGTCGAGCATCTGCTCGACGTCATGCACCTGATGGGTAGAAACGACAACAGTACGATCCTCCGTCATGTGCCGGGCAATGACCTTACGGAACTGCGACTTCGAAGGGATGTCCAGTCCGTTGGTAGGCTCGTCCATCAACAGATACTTGGTGTTGGTGGCCATGGCAAAGGCGATATACGCTTTCTTGCGCTGTCCCATCGAGAGCTCGCCCAAGTGTACGTCGGCAGGCAGTTCGAAATCGGCAAGACACCCCTGCAGAATCTCATCAGAGAAATGGGGATAGAACGGCTTGTAGAGTTTCACATACTCTGACAGGCGGATGGCCGGCAAATCGAACTCCTCGGTGACAAGAAACATATCACGCAGCATCTCGGGCTGTCGCTTGCAAGTAGCGATATCATCGCAGCAAACGCTTCCCTTCAAGGGACGCAGCAGTCCTGTGAGCAGATATAGCAGTGTTGACTTGCCCGTACCATTCTTGCCGAGCAGTCCATAGATACGATTCTCCTCCAACTGGAGACTGAATCCGTCAAAGACAAGGGCTTTCTGGCCTTTGTACTTGAAACTGATGTTTTGTACCTCTATCATAACTATTTTAAATTGGTTTACGTTCGTCTGTAATAGTGTACCACTTTAATAGTACACTGCAAAAGTAAAACAAAATAATAAAGCCACCAAACTTTTTGATGACTTTTTTCAGATAAAATGGAAATTTAACATTTCCACATTATATATAATAGCGCGCGTCAACGACGTTGGTCGGCGCCCCACATCATCTTATCACGCAAGGTGTGGAAATAGCGTTGACCGGCACGCTTGACGACTTTCACCAGATAAGGTGCCTTGCGAAGCGTGAGACGAGTGCCCTCGCTGCATTTCTCCGAGCGTCCGTCAAGTGCCACGAGGAAGTTGTGCGAGCGGCTCTCTACCGTCAGACATATCTCCGCATTGTCAGGAATCACGATAGGACGGATATTCAGGGAGTGAGGAGCGACAGCGGTCATAGAGAACACACAAGTACCAGGGACGATGATGGGACCGCCTACGGAAAGTGAATACGCCGTAGAACCAGTTGGCGTGCTAACTACCAATCCGTCAGCCTGATAGGTTGTCAGATAAACACCGTTCACCGTTGCCCGAATCGAAATCATCGAAGCCACGTCGCGTTTCAGTATGGCCACATCGTTCAAGGCACAGTGATAACCCTGCAACGGTGTGCCATCTGTCTCAACGGCGATAGCAGCACGTGTCTCGATGGAGAAATCGCCCTCATACAGAGCCTGTATGATGTTCTCTATTTCATTGGCATCAATATCGGCAAGGAAACCCAGGCGCCCCATATTTACACCCAAGATGGGAATCTGCTTGTCGCCCACCATACTGGCAGCACGAAGGAAAGTGCCGTCGCCACCCATGGAGATAACGAAATCAGCATCGAAATCGGAACCTTCGAACACCTTTGTAGCCGAAACAGAAATGTGTTGCTGATGCACTAAGAAATCATAGAAATTGCTTTCCATATAGACTTCAGCTTTGCGCTCAGAGAGACAAGCCAGTATCTTGAGGATGGAAACTGACTTCTTCGGCTGGTATGTATTGCCGAAAATAGCAAACCGTAGTTTTCGTGAGGTCATAAAAAATCTTCTCTTTTTAGCCGTTATTTGACAAACATTTTGTATCTTTGCCGTGTATTATGTGCGCAAAGGTACTGATTTTTAGTGAAAAAGCGTATAAATGAACCAACAATTTTTAGTTAGAACATGACAAAACTTAGTGTAAATATCAACAAAGTTGCGACAATTCGCAATGCGAGAGGAGGCAACAATCCCAATGTGTTGAAGGTTGCTCAAGACTGTGAACAGTTTGGTGCTCAGGGCATTACAGTTCACCCACGCCCTGACGAGCGCCACATCCGCTATCAGGATGTGCGTGACTTACGTCCGCTCATCACCACCGAGTTCAATATCGAAGGGAATCCCATCGATTCGTTTGTCAAACTGGTACTGGAAGTGATTCCTAAACAGGTGACGCTGGTTCCGGACGGGCACGACCAGATAACGAGTAACCACGGATGGGACACCATTGAGAACAAGACGTTCCTGACAGATATCTGCAAGACGTTCAAGGATGCCGGCATTCGCACCAGCATCTTTGTAGATCCCAACCCTAAGATGGTGGAAGGTGCCAAGGCATGTGGTGCCGATCGTGTAGAGCTGTACACGGAGCCTTATGCCTCCAACTACGCCACTAATCGCGAAGCTGCCATTGCCCCGTTCATCGCTGCTGCCGAGGAGGCAAGGAAGTTGGGATTGGGCTTGAATGCCGGTCACGACCTCTCGCTTGAGAATCTTCACTACTTCCATGAGATGATTCCCTGGACCGACGAAGTCAGCATTGGCCATGCCATCATCTGCGATGCCCTGTATATGGGACTCAAGGAGACCATCAGACAATACTTACAAGCATTAAAATAAATAGTAAACCGAAAATCCTCCAATTGCAAATGAAAAAGGTATATGTGTTCTTAGCAGACGGCTTCGAGGATGTCGAGGCGCTGATTCCCATTGACGTATGGCGTCGTGGTGGTTTGGATGTGGTTACTGTCAGCACCACTGACTTCCCCTTGGTACAAACAGCCCATGGTGTGAATATTGAAGCCGACATGATGTTCGAGCAGTGCGATTTCTCAGATGCCGACCTGCTGTTCCTTCCTGGCGGTATGCCTGGTGCCTCCAATCTATATGCCCACAAAGGGGTGTGCAAGGCTATTGTTGACCAGTTTGCTGCTGGCAAGAAAGTTGCAGCCATCTGTGCTTCGCCTGCTGTGGTACTGGCACCATTGGGTATTCTCGAAGGTAAGCGCGCTACCTGCTATCCAGGTTTTGAGCAGGCCTTGGAGGGTGCCACTTATACTGGAACTCTCATCACCATTGATGGCAATGTCACCACTGGTGAGGGTCCTGCAGCCGCATTCCCCTTCGCCTACGACCTGTTAGGTCAGCTGACCTCTCCGCAGGAAGCCGACAAGATAGCCGAAGGCATGCGCTTCAAACACCTGATGGCTAAGAAATAATGAAAGATTATGTTATTATCGTAGCAGGGGGGAAGGGATTGCGCATGGGAGGGGAGATTCCCAAGCAATTCCTGCCTATAGGCGAACGGCCTATCTTGATGCGGACACTGGAGCGGTTCCGTGAGTATTCAGCCGACCTGCAGATAATCCTCGTACTGCCAAAAGCCCAACAGGACTATTGGCAAGAACTCTGCAAGGAATATCACTTCAAGGTGGAGTATCAGTTGGCGAACGGAGGAGAAACACGCTTCCACTCTGTGCAGAACGGACTAGCACTTGTGCCTGACGATGCACAGGGAGTGGTTGGTGTACACGATGGTGTGCGCCCCTTCCCCAGTATCGACGTCATCCGCAACTGCTATGAGACAGCTCGTGAGAAGAAAGCCGTCATCCCAGTCATCCCCGTTGTGGAAACACTGCGCCACATCAAACATCAAACTTCAAACACCGTACCCCGTGACGAGTACCGACTGGTGCAGACACCACAGACCTTCGACATCCAACTGCTGAAGGCAGCCAATCGCCAGCCCTACAACGACCATTTCACCGACGACGCCAGCGTGGTAGAAGCCTTTGGTTTCGACATCACCCTCGTCGAAGGCAATCGCGAGAACATCAAGATAACCACCCCCTACGACATGACTGTTGCCGAGGCGCTCTTGAAAAAGGAGAAACCCACAGTCCTGTAGTCTTTGCTAACTATGATTGACATACTGCAACAAGACATCCAATATCTGCCTGGGGTCGGCCCCAATCGCAAAAAAATGCTCAGCCAGGAACTGGGCATTGAAACGTTCGGCGATTTGTTGCAGTATTATCCCTACAAACATGTTGACCGAAGCAGGCTCTACGACATTGGCGAACTGAACGGCGACATGCCCTTCGTACAGGTGAAGGGCCATATCCTCAGTTTCGAGACCTTCAAGATGAGTGCCCGCAAAGAACGGGTGGTGGCTCATTTCACCGATGGTACAGGGAAGGTGATGGACCTGACATGGTTCAATGGTGGGAAATATGCCAAGCAGAGCTATAAAATAGGTACGGAATACGTTATCTTCGGACGACCTAACGTCTTTAACGGACGCATTAACGTTACCCATCCAGATATTGATGCTGCCGACAAGCTGGAACTCTCGGCCATGGGTATGCAACCCTATTATAACACGACGGAGAAGATGAAGAAGAGTGGCCTCAACTCACGCGCCATAGAACGACTGACCAAGTCACTCATCGACATTATCAAAGACCCTATTGCCGAAACCATTCCCGACTTCATCACCAGCCGTCTGCATCTGATGAGCCGCGACGAAGCCCTGCGCAAGATTCACTATCCCCTGGATGCCAAAGAACTGGAGAAGGCGCGAACCAGACTGAAGTTCGAAGAGCTTTTCTATGTTCAACTGAACATCCTGCGCTATGCCAGCGACCATCGACGAAAATACCGAGGGTATGTCTTCTCGCATGTGGGTGATTATTTCAATACTTTCTTCCACCATTACCTGCCCTTCTCGCTGACGGAGGCACAGAAACGCGTCATCCGCGAAATAAGAAAGGACACAGGGTCGGGCAAGCAGATGAACCGACTGCTGCAAGGTGACGTAGGGTCCGGCAAAACACTGGTCGCCCTGATGTCGATGCTGATAGCACTCGACAATGGCTATCAGGCCTGCATCATGGCACCTACCGAGATACTGGCAGAGCAGCACCTGCAAACCATTCAAGGTTTTCTGAACGGCATGAACATCCGTGTGGAATTGCTGACAGGCATCGTCAAGGGCAAGAAACGCCAGACCGTGCTGGACGGACTGCTGGATGGCAGTGTGCAGATTCTCGTGGGCACCCATGCCGTCATCGAGGACACCGTCCAGTTTGCCAACCTTGGCATGGTGGTGGTTGACGAACAGCACCGCTTCGGTGTGGCCCAGCGCGCCAAGCTATGGACCAAGAACACTAATCCGCCTCATGTCCTCGTCATGACGGCTACACCCATTCCTCGCACCCTTGCCATGACCCTCTATGGCGACTTGGATGTGAGTGTGATAGACGAACTGCCGCCTGGTCGAAAGCCCGTTGTCACCACCCACGTCTTCGACCGTTCCATGCCCTCGCTCTACGACGGATTACGCAAACAGATTCAACAGGGACGACAGGTCTATATCGTCTTTCCCCTCATTGAGGAGAGCGAGAAAATTGACCTTAAAAACCTGGAGGACGGATTCGAAGTCCTCAGACAGGTGTTCCCCGAATTCCGTCTCAGTAAGGTGCATGGGAAGATGAAACCCAAGGACAAGGAGGAGGAGATGCAACGTTTTGTCAAGGGCGAAACCCAGATGCTGGTGGCCACAACGGTGATTGAAGTGGGGGTTAACGTCCCTAATGCCTCGGTGATGGTGATTCTCGAAGCTCAGCGTTTCGGACTCAGCCAGTTGCACCAGTTGAGAGGACGCGTAGGTCGGGGTGCCGACCAGAGTTACTGCATCCTGGTCACTAACCACCAAATGAGCGAAGACACCCGCAAGCGTATTGACATTATGTGTGAGACCAACGACGGTTTCCGTATTGCCGAAGCCGACCTGAAACTAAGGGGGCCTGGCGACTTGGAAGGTACCCAGCAAAGTGGTATGGCTTTCGATTTAAAAATTGCCGATATCGCACGCGACGGACAGCTGGTTCAGCTAGCTCGCGACGAGGCACAAGCCATCATCGATGAAGACCCGGAATGCCATTCCGACAAGTACAACATGCTCTGGAACAGACTCCGTCAATTACGAAAGACAAACGTTAATTGGGCTGCAATTTCATAGCTAAAGTGTTAAATAACACACAATTATTGTTAACGCAAAGCGTATTTTGAGGTTTTCTTGATTTATTTTTATTACCTTTGCAGCGACAAAAAATAATCAGAACTATCCTGAAATAGAAAATAAAATAACTTATGCTTACTAAAAGACAATTTAAGAACATTTTAGCAACCCTAGTTACAACCCTAATTACTATCCCTGCTATGGGACAGGATTTGTTAGCAAATCAAGCTCCCATCGACCGCAAGATGAAAGCGGTTGACAGCATGGCTCTCCACAGATTAATTCAGGCTGAGAGCTACGAGTCTCCAGCAGCCGACCTCTATAACGACTGGAACAATCGTTATGCACATAAGGCATCTGTACTCCCCGATACTTTCCGTATCGACTTGAGAAATTTCTGCATGCCTACCACCAGCCGTGTGCTGACCAGCAACTTCGGTGCCCGTTGGGGACGCCAGCACAAAGGTCTTGATATCAAGGTATATATTGGTGATACCATCCGTGCCGCCTTCAGTGGTAAGGTACGTATCGTAAGATATGAAGGACGTGGTTATGGTAAGTATGTTGTTATCCGCCACTACAATGGTTTGGAAACTATTTACGGCCACATGTCTAAGCAGTTGGTAACCGAGGATCAGGAGGTTCGCGCCGGTGATCCTATTGGACTGGGCGGTAACACTGGCCGAAGCACTGGTTCACACCTGCACTTCGAGACCCGTCTCTGTGGTATCGCGCTGAACCCAGCCCTGATGTTCGACTTCAAGAATCAGGATGTTGTCAACGACTATTACGTTTTCCGCAAGTCAACCTACAATCGCGAGTCTGCCGAGGCTACCCGTGTACGTGGTGTTGGTGGCGTGGCAGTAAATGGCGACTTGGACATCCCACAGCAGAGCTATGCTTCTGTACAGCCCGCAAGCAGCAAGAGTGTGAAGGCCCACTCTACCCGTTTCCACAAAGTGGCAAAGGGTGAGACACTTTCTTCTATTGCCCGCAAGCGTGGTATGACAGTGAGTGCTATCTGCAAGTTAAACCATATCAAGTCAACAACACGAATCCGTCCAGGACAGATTCTCAGATATAATTAACAAACCATAAGGGCGGCCCAGAGCCGCCTTCCATTTTTTATCTAAATGAAACAGAAAATTATGTTTTGCATCTTACTGATGCTTCTTTCCTCCGTGGATGTCGCATTAGCCAAGGGCAAGAAAAAAAGAGCAAAGAAAATACAGCGTACAGAAACTGTTTACGAAGAAATCGACAATTTCGACTTCCTCTATGCTGATGGCTATGACACCAACATCAGTTTCGCTTCTACCGACGATATTCTCAGTCAGGCCACTTCATTCATCGGCACCCGCTACCGCTTAGGCAGCAAGGGTCCCTATGCCTTCGACTGTTCAGGATTCACCAGCTATGTATATGGTCAGAACAACATTGCCATCGGCAATTCGTCGCGCGACCAATATGCACGCAACATCCCCATTCGTCGTGATGAGATGCAGCCTGGCGACCTGGTGTTTTTCACCAGCCCGCACTCAGGTCACGGTGTAGGCCACGTAGGCATTGTGATGGACTTCGACCCCATCACCGATACCTTTACGTTTATCCATGCCAGCACTAAGGGAGGCGTGAAGATCAGCCACTCTAACGATGGAAACTATAACCGCCGCTATATCGGTGTGCGCCGAGTAGCTAAATAAAAACATAAAGATGAAAGCAAGAACTTTTATTCTGACCATATTAGCAGGCTATAGCATGGCCTGCTTTTCTCATTCTGCCGACTCCATCACCGTTGCTATGACGGGCGACATCATGATGGGCACCACCTATCCTGGCATTTCACTACCTCCAAAAAATGGTGAAGAGATATTCCGCGACGTCAAGCCATTCCTGCAGCAAGCCACCATTACAGTTGGCAATCTGGAGGGCACACTGCTCGATGGGGGCAAGAGCACCAAGAGCGGAGGTCCTAACAGCTATGCCTTCCGTACCCCTACCAGCTTTTCGCATCTGCTGAAGGATGCGGGTTACGACTTCCTCAGCATGGCCAACAACCATGCCAACGATTTCGGAGCCGAAGGCATTGCCTCCACAGAGAAACAGCTGAACCTGCAGGGCATCAAGTATGCCGGTATCAAGGGACACGTAGAGTCTGCCGTTGTCGTTCGCAATGGCATCAAGTTCGGACTTTGTGCCTTTGGTCATAACCAATACACGTTGAAGCACCGCGACTTACAGACTGTTAAGCGCATCCTCGACGATTTGAAGAAGAAGTCCGACGTCATCATCGTCTCCTTCCACGGAGGTGCCGAGGGTCGTTCTAAGAACCACCTGCCACAAGGTGCAGAGAGCTTCCTGGGCGAGGACCGTGGCAGTCTGCGTGAGTTTGCCCATTTCTGCATTGACAATGGTGCTGACATTGTTTACGGACACGGTCCCCACGTCGTTCGTGCCACCGAAGTCTATAAAGGCCGCTTCATTGCCTACAGCCTTGGCAATTTCTGCACACCTTACGGTATGAGTCTGGCAGGCATCTCCGCCTATTCGCCAGTAGTTGTCATCAGCATCGACAAACAAGGCCGTTTCCTCAGTGGTAAGATTCACTCCTTCCTCCAGCAGAAAGGCATCGGTCCACGCAAAGACTCCAAACAAAGCGTAGCCCACGAAATAATGAACCTCACCAAAACCGACGTGCCACATAGCGAAGCCACTATCGACTCCAACGGTAATATCAAGCTGAAATAAGCTATGAACTAATAGCTAAAATGAAACGGTTTTTGTATAGCATAGTTTCAATAATGTTGGTCGTTTCATGTGTTGTAAACCAAGAAACGAAACGTCGAATGCAGTATGAATTGCAAAGGGTTCAGGAGTTGAACAGGTTATTCATCCCTTTGGATACTGTGACCATCATGGATACTGTGCTAGACTACTATGAGTCGCACGGTAGCCAAGCAGATAAGATGATGGCGAGCTATATGATGGGGTGCGTTCATAGAGACAAGGGGAATTCTCCCATTGCATTGGATTATTATCGAAAAGCCATAAAATATGCAGATACCACAGAGATGGAAGATGTGCGTATTCTTAGTAATATTTATGCGCAAATAGCAGACCTTTTTAATAAACAACGTGCTCCACAATTAGAAATAGAGGCAGAGAAGGAGGCTGTTCGCCTTGCGTTGAAATCACATGATACCATAACTGCAATCAATTATTATGCTTATCTGGCAGGATCTTATCATATGATGAACAAAATGGATTCCGCTCTGTTGATAAACCAAACCGCAGTCAATGAATATCTTAAAATTGGCCGCAAAGATTTAGCAGCAGGAGTTTTGCCTGTTGCAATAGATATCTATCTTCGACAAAAAAGATTAGATGAAGCCCAAAAGGCGATGATGCAATTTGAGAATTACTCAGGTTGGATTATCAAGGATAGTGCTACTTCTGGGCACGAATTCTACTATTTTTACAAAGGTTTATACTATGAAAATGTTACTCAAAATGATTCCGCCCTATACTATTACAGGAAACTATTACAATATCCGCAGATAGAGAATCTGCAAGCAGCCTATGAGGGACTGGCTAGAACTTACAAGACTCTTGGACAATCGGATTCTGTAATGAAATATGCTTTCCTTTTCGCTGAAGCAAACGACTCTGTTAGTCTAAAGAGTTCCTCTCAGGAGATTGTAAAGATGCAAGCATTATATGATTACAATGAGCAGCAACGTCTTTCAACAATCAAGGAGAGAGAAGCTGAGCGATTAAAGACCTTCCTATACATGATTGTCATAGTAGTTATCATTGTTGGCTACTTTATTTACGATTATGTTAAATCGCAAAAAAGAAAGAATATCAATGAAATAGTAAGAGTCAATTCCAAATATGCAGAATTACTATCACAATACAGCCAGTCATTAGCGGAATTGACATCTCTAAAAGGCGGTTTTGAAAAGTATCAGATAGAAAAACAGAAAGAAATAGAGAATCTTAAACAGATATTGTCTGTTTACCAGTCAGACAAAACTAGTCCAGAGAAGTGGAACATTGAGCAAGCATTGCTTGATAGCCATATTATCCGCCATTTACATAAGTCAGCAAGCAAGGCACATATGGCAACAAGTGGCGAATGGAACGATTTGAAGGAAACTGTTTCAAAATACCTTCCAGACTTCTACCACCTGATTGCACATCATAAAGAATTGAGTGATAAAGAAGTCCTCGTCTGTATTCTTAGCAAGTTAAGGTTTATCCCATCTGAGATGGTTGTCTTATTAGGGGCAACCCCTCAACGCATCACCAACATTCGTAGTACCATAAACATGAAATTATTTCATGATAAAGGTGCACAAGGTTTAGAAGCGAATCTAAGACGTCTATAGATGTTGTATAGTAAAAAATGTAAAAGGAGGCCCAAGTTGTAATTAATCAGTCAGTTACCTTTCAGATATTAAAATCAAGTGTAAAAAGTGTAATCATTATATTATATAGAGATCGCAAATTATCATAATTTTGCAGTAGAATCTTTTAACTGTATCAAATTATGATGAAAAAATGGTTTTATTTATTCTGTTTATTAACTTTCTCACTGAGTACTTATGCAGATGGGTGGATTAACTTGACCTGGAGATATAACAATCCTAATAACACATTAGGTGGTCATCGTTCACCTGTTCAGATACCTCCATTTCTTTTAGAAGGGTACACTCTTAGCTTCAGTGCATTTGAAGAGGATTTTACTATTCAGCTTTTAGATGAGAATGGTGTTGTCGTATCGATGGTGATACCTGCAGGTGCAACATCCATTGAAATGCCTAACACGCTTTTAGGAGAATACACGATTCAACTAATTTTTGGAAATTGGATTTTCGAAGGAGAAATCGAACTATAAAATTGGTTGGAATAATCATTGTATTATTTATTAAATATCTTATTATAATGAAAAAGTATCTATCAACTACTCTGGTTACATTCTTTGTAACACTATTTCTTTGGGGCTGTTCTGATATCTTGGAATCAGAAAAGACGAATTTAAATATTAATGCTATGCCAATAAATAATAGTATTCTTTCTTCTCTCGTTATCAACGACAGTTATTATTGGTATCATGGAAAAAAAAT
>JAEEGG010013626.1_pt1 | contig 17362 bp, 15 predicted proteins | sample 9134161 | NCBI WGS metagenome assembly JAEEGG01 (sample SAMN16246543, study PRJNA631951) | gut metagenome | biome: gut microbiome; feature: rumen; material: CR-attached | host: Bos | place: Iran: Karaj | collected 2018-10 | reverse complement strand
TCTTCATGGGGATGTCTTGTTGCGTGCGGTCGACGGTTTCAACCGAGGCTTTCTTGCCTTTGAACTCGTTGGCGGCCAGTCCAACTGAAGACTTAATCACGCCCCAAGACTTGATAATACTGATGACACCCGCCATGGCGATGCCTCCAATGCCGATGTGACGTGCATAGTTCTTGAAGATTTCTTCAGGTGCCATCGAACCAATGGTGGCAGTGATTCCTGCGTTCATCAGGTCGACAACTTGGTCGCCCCAGATGAGGTTCATGCCCGGGATGATAATGAACCACACCAGCATGGAACCACAGCAGATGATGAAGGCATATTTCAGGCCGATGATGTAGCCCAAGCCGAGTACTGCAGCACCTGTGTTCACCTTGAACATCAGTTTGGCTTTGTCGGCCAAGGCAGCGCCCCAACCCATCATGCGGGTGGTGAGGGTCTCCGACCACCAGCCGAAGGTGGAGACGATGAAGTCGTACAAACCGCCAATCAATCCGCTGACAACCAGCAATAGGGAGTCCTTACCTTTCTTCTGTCCGCTGACCAAGACCTGTGTGGTGGCTGTGGCTTCAGGGAAGGGAAATTTGCCGTGTTGTTCCTTGACGAAGTATTTGCGGAAGGGGATGAGGAACAGGATGCCCAAAATGCCGCCTAACAAGGAGGCGATGAACACTTGCCAGAAGTTGATTTCGATTTGGTAACCTTTGCCTTGCAAGATGTAGAGAGCGGGCAAGGTGAAGATGGCACCTGCCACCACGCCGCCAGAGCATCCACCGATGCTTTGTATGATGACATTTTGCGACAAGGCATCGTTCTTGTGTGCCAGTCCCGTCAGGCCGATGGCGATGATGGCAATCGGGATGGCGGCTTCAAACACCTGTCCGACCTTCAGGCCGAGGTAGGCGGCGGCAGCCGAAAACAGGATGGTCATCAGCAGGCCGATGCACACCGACCATACCGTAACTTCTTGATACTTTTTGTTTTTCGAGAGTATAGGTTCATACTCTTCGCCCGGCTTCAGTTCGCGTTGCGCGTTTTCGGGCAGTTTGAATTGATCGTTTTCCATATAGTGAATGTTTGAAATATCAACGGAAATGAATTGCAATATTAAGGAAAAAAATGATTGCTTGGCATCGCGCGATATTATTTCACGCAGAATTAGCTGAATTATATGAAGCGCAAAGCAACGCATTGTTTACGTCCGGCAGGTTCAGCGGATTCTGCGATTTCTGCGTGAGAATTATTTTTTTGCGAGAAAATGACAAATTAATTTGTCTAATTGGAAAGTTTGCTTTACTTTTGCAGCGTCAAACTTTCAAAAATCTATATGTTATGAAAAAAAACTATTTGTTTCCCCATCAGTTCAGGATGATTGGATGGGTGTTGGCCATCATTGCGGTGGTAGGGTATCTTTGTCTTCCGGAATTTCATTTCAAGATGCCTTCGTTGTATTTTGATACCTTTTTTGACGATGAAAACGAAAGTGGCTTCTTTCGTATGGCTCGAACGAACACGCTTTCTCTCGCCATGCCTGTGTTGACTATCGGGCTTCTGTTTATTGGTTTCTCAAAAGAGAAAGTTGAGGACGAGTTTGTGCAGTATCTCCGTACTCAAAGTCTGATTTGGGCTACATACGTCACTGCGGCATTATTTATCATTGCCACACTGCTCATTTATGGCATTTCTTATCTCTATGTCCCCTTTTTGGTTTTCTTCGTGTTCCTCATCCTGTTCATCGTCAAGTTCCGAATCGAAGTTCACCGAGCCAACAAAGGAGGTGCCCAATGAAGAATCGTTTGAAAGTGGCACGAGCCGAAAAGGACCTCACACAAGAGGATTTGGCCAAACTAATTGGTGTGAGTCGACAATCAATAAACGCCATAGAATCAGGGCGGTATGTGCCTTCCACAGTCTTGGCTTTGAAGATGGCGCAGGCGTTCGGGAAATCGGTGGAGGAGATTTTCTTCTTGGAGGATGAAGATTGATTTTTTTCTCACGCAGAATCCGCAGAACTATGTGAAGCCTGCCGGACCATTACTTTGCGTCGCATAGCGATTCCTATAGTTCTGCGATTTCTGCGTGCGGAATTTATCTTATCTAGCAATAAAGAATTTCTTTATGAAACAACTTTCGTCGTTCTGAATCCTAACGAAATACATTCCCTCAGTCAAACCTGATACATCAATCTGATGGGTCTCATCGGTGATGTGGCCTGAAAGCAGCATTTGGCCTGTCAGGTTGGTGATACAATATTCGGTATCTGCCTGTAGAGATGCGCCATGGCACGTCTCTACAAACAGGATGCCGTTGGTAGGATTAGGATAAACATTGATTTCCAATGCGTTATTTTCATCAACCACCATCACATCCTTGTCCAAACATTCCGACCAGGCAATGGTGTTTCCACCATCAGTGCTGATACCGTATTTGTATTGCCCAATGGGCAGGGCATCCCAACCATAATCCACATATTGGGCATCAGCGATGTTTGAGGCAATCAGTTCAGCGTTGCTTCCGTCGCAGTTGGCGCGGTAGATGCTGTAAGTGTTGCCCACGGTGATGTCGTCGATATAGAAAGCGTTATCGTATTCGCCCTCAGCGAGTTGGTTGGCATATTTCCATTCCAGGATGTGGTTTCCGGGACTGATGGCGACGGTGTAGCGCGTCCACGGCACTTCGTCTTTCAAGGTCTCGCCGTATTGCACGTTGTCGATGAAGAATCCACAGCCATTAAGCGGGAAGCAACTGACGCGGGCATAATAGTTTACCACGCACGAGGTGGGCAGGTTGACTGCCAGCGAAATCTTGCTGTTGGAGAACATGCCCGTGTTGGTCGACTTGGCGCAATAGGTGCCCGAGTTGGGTTGGGTGGTGGTGACGACCCAAGGACTGGTCGCATCGTTGATCCACATGTTTTGGTAGAAGTCGCCCGACTCGAAGCCGTCGTAAATGCCCGCAGGCAGGTTCCAAGTCAGTGAAACGCGCATGTTGTTGATGATTTCTGCCTCAATTTCGACAGCCTTTGTCAAGGTGACGTAATTGGAAGGGAGCGAGGTCATGTCGTTTTCCAGATGGGCGATAATATAATAGGTGTAAGAACCCGCGTAGCTGATGTGGTCGGTATAGGTGGTCGCCGTCAGGCTGTTGGCGATGCGCATACCGTCTCGATAGACGTCGTAGGAGATGCCCTCGGGAGCTGCGGTCCAGTTGAGGACGACTTGTTCGCCGTCGAAGTCAGCGGTGAGGTTGGTCGGACCGTGATGGAACAAAGCATTCATGGCAGCCAAGGCATCGATGCGCCCCGAGCCTACACGGTTGTTTTTCATGGTGTTGCCGACACGCACCGAGGTGAGCTCGATGATGGAATCCAATTCGGCAGGACTCAGCTCAGGATTGGCCTCAAGCAGCATGGCCAACACACCTGCAACGCAGGGCGTAGCCATCGAGGTACCGTCCAATTCAGTGTAGCCGTTGGTGGTCTGGTAGTTCAGCGAGGTGATGTTGGCACCAGGAGCCGAGATGTCGGGGCGGATCAAGCCAGGTTGGTTGACGTCGCCGTTTTCGTAGGGGTAGTCGTTGTAGTTGCCGACATTCGCGCCTGAAGCCCAAGTCGTGGGGCCGACTGAGGAGAAGCCGCAGCGCTCGTCATTGGAGTCGGTGGCGCCCACGCTGATGACGGAGGTCAGGCCGCCTTCGATGAGGTTCCTCTGGTCTGGATGGAGCCAAGCCGGAGGGCAGTTGCCAGGTGCACTGATGTTGAAGGGAACGGGGAAGGTGTATTGCGTTTGGCCTTCGTTGCCGCAAGCCACGGCAGCCGCCACACCCGCCTCGAGGCAGGTGGCGAAGACGTCGCGATAGTAGTAGCAGGGACCAGCGCCAACATCGCTGAGCGAGAGACTAAGGATATGGGCACCGTGTTCCAAGGCAAACTCAACACCTTGGATGAGGTGGGTGGCTTCACCTTGACCGTCTTCCCCCAAAACCTTGATGGACATGATTTTGGCACCTGGGGCGATACCCGTTTGGGTGCCTGCCGTACCTTGTCCCGCCAAGATGCCAGCGGTATGGGTGCCGTGACCATCGTCGTCCATGGGGTCGTTGTCTTGATAGAAGATGTCATAGCCGTGGTGCGGGAACTCGCTGCCGCCGTCCCACATGCTGTTGGCAATGTCGATATGGTTGTAGTTGACACCTGTGTCGATGTGGCCGATGATGACGCCGTTGCCCGTATAGCCCGTACCATTGTAGTTCCAAACTGCTGGAGCGTTGACTTTGTCGACATGCCAAGCGTTGTCCCTTGTGTTGATGGGGCGAGCCATCTCGTTGTCAGGGATCATCTGACGCATCTCGTCAGGGATAATCATGGCAACATCCTTGCGCTGAGCGAGTTGTGCGATGACTTCGGCACTGGCCGAGCAGCTGAAGCCGTTGAATGACCAGAAGGTTTTCAGGTCGCTGACCATATTGTTGGCTTTGTAACCTTCAAGAAAATCAAGCACTTGGGTTTGCGAGGCTTGACAAAACGTCTTTCGTTCAGCGATGACAAAGTCGCGGCGTTGCTCCTTGGTCATCAAGGCGGTCTTTTGCGACAGGTTGTTGTCGTCGTAGCGTTCCGCCATCATCACGATGACATGTTGAAAGTTGTTGGATTGGCCAAACAATGCACTGAAGCAGAGGGCCAAGAGAAGGGTAAAAATGGGCTTCTTCATGATATTGAATTGGTTTTGTGTAACAATACATTTCCGATACGGCATTCCAGACACCGTTTGCGCTTGCAAAAATAGGAATAAAGGTGCAACAAAGCCTGTGTCTGCATGGCATTTTCCGCCTTTACCCCACATTGGGCATAATGTCGAATAACAGCATTGTCCTCAGCCTCAGTATCTTCCAAGAACTGAATGGCCGTCTCACACACCGATTCGTCTTTGTGGAGTTTGCCGTAGCAAAACAGTAATGGAGCTACTGCATTGATAATCAATACATCGGCAGTGGTTTCTCCTAGATGTTTCGGTTTGCGGCTGCTTTGGTTCCCCATTTTATGGGGGTCAGGGGGATTAGGCAGCCGCGTCTCAAACCGCCAATGCGTCTCCCAATAATCCGATGCCGCCACGTCAAACAAAGCCTTGGCTTCAGCACTGTCTTTCGCCGCTTTGATCTTGGAGAACAGGCATCCGTTTTTGTGGATGAGCTGCGCCATTTGTGCTAGACGAATAGTAGGGAAATTTGATGGTCGCATGCGCATGAACTTCCACCTCTCGGCAGGCATGGTCAGCAGGTTGAACTTGGCTTTCATCACGCTGAATTCACGTTTGAGCAATAGGGGATACTCCTCTGTGAAGTCGTCTTCGAGAAATCCGGCGCAACCCATGAGCATGGCTTCCAATTGAAGCAGGTTATCTGCGTGTTTTAGTAAAGTCTTGAAAGGCAAGACGTTGGCCAAATACTCAAAAGCCTCGTTGTTGACTTTCAAGCCGAAATAGCGCATCAATAGTTTGTAAAGAGCATCCTCCCAGTCGAATTGATTGGTTTCCAGTATCTTGGTGACGGTTTCCGACTTGCTCTCCAAGCGTTCCACAGCCATTCTGTCGAGCCACGAGAATCGTGTAAAGACGGGCACTTGGTTGATGCTTTTCTCGCATGGAATCCAGCTCTTTGACGAGATAAGTTTTTGATATTGTGCAAAAAGGCTTTCGTCGAAATGCCCTTTCAATTCTATTGTGGGTATGCCGTTGACTTGGGTGTCGTTTTCGTAGACCACATGCAAGATGACATTTTTGTAGGCTTTATCGGACTGGTGGCCATGGCGATTCCAGTCGCTGCTTTTCACGTGGATTTCCACATGACCAGCCCACAATTTGTCGCCGATTTGGATTTTCGCCTCCAAGAAGTCAGGGCCCGAGTCGGTGTTGCGGTAGCCTGTCGCCACCATTTCCACCGCTTCGCCTTCCGTGGTCTTCAAATCCTTGTCGGTCAGTCGGTTCTCCCAAATATAGTATAGGAATTCTTCTCTCATTTAATCTTCCAGCAGTTTAAAGGTTCAGTGTCAAGCACACCTTTTTTTGAAGCCCAATCGATAAATAAGGAACGTAGGTCGCGGTCACTTTGCCACACCACATGGTTCTTGATGTCTTCCTGCGCCCAGCCGACACCGTTGATTAAGTGGTTGCCACCTCCCATCGAGCGATAGGAGTTCATCACCACATTGTAGGTCTTTTCCATATCGAAAGGCGTGCCGTCGGCCATGCTGATGATGTGGATGCGTTCGCCCATGGGGTTTTTGTCGGTCACTTCGTAGATAATGCCCGCGCCCGAATCAAAGTTATAAATGGGGCTCTTCATCTCGTAGGCGTATTCGAGGAAAGCTTTTACTTCCTTTCCCGTTAAGGCCATGACGGCCAGTGCGTTTTCGAAGGGATACCAGGTGAAGAAGTCTTGCACGGTGAGTTTTCCCGCTTTGATGGTCTTGCCGCCACTTAAAGGAGCTGCCATGGAGATGTCGGCGTGTATGCCTTCGGCTTCGACGGTCTCGAATTGGCAGCGATGGATTTCGTCAACCCAAAGGCAAGAGCCTTTGAAGGCATCGTCGGAGCTGATGTCGACGGGCAACTCAGCCACTTCGCGTTGTTTGTATGCTTCGGCACGGTCAAGATAAGGTTGTAGCATGGCAACGAATTGCTCGTCTTTTTGCTCTTGGTCGGTCTGCATGAGGCTGATCCTGATGTTGGGCTTCTGTCCTTTTCGCAGCGTCACTTCGGCAATGCTGAGCCCCATTCCTCTATTGCCCGAGTTGAGCACATATACAGGGTCTCCGTTGATGTTGGTCAGTTTCTCGGCACGGGCACGGTGGTCGTGGCCGTAGAAGATGATGTCGAAGCCGGGCACGTTCAAGGCCACCCATTTCGATGCGTTCTCGCGACCAAGCGGATGGTCTTCGGGAAGGTTCTGAACTTGAGGCTCGTAGCCAGAGTGGAAGAGCCCCACCATCAGGTCGGGATGCTCTTTCTCTTGGATGATTTTCACCCATTTTTCGGCAGCGGATTCCAATTGTTCGAATCGCAACCCAGGACGAAGGCGGTCGGGTACCCAGGTAACGACATAAGGTGTAGTTAGGCCGAGCACGGCGATTTTGAATCCGTCTCGGTTCAATATAATATAAGGAGTGAAATAAGGCTCGCCAGTCGTTTCGTCAATGACGTTGGCGGCCAAAACGGGCATTTTGACTTCGGAATACACGCGGTCGAATATCTTGCGTCCCGCCTCAATGTCATGGTTTCCAACACTTACGGCATCATAAGGGAAATAGTTAAGCACTTGCGAAACAAGATTCGGATGTTCAGCATCTTGGTTGGAACAGTACTGAAACACAGTGCCTTGCAGGTTGTCGCCATTGTCCAATAGGATGAGCCGGTCACCTAATTCGGATTTCATCTGTTTGATGATGAGAGCATCATTGGCAAATTCGTCATAACGACCGTGAGTATCAGTGGTTTCCAACAAAGTCAATGTGGTTTCCTTTTGCGAGCAGGATGCGAACAACGCGGTCAAAACAATCATAATAGTGAGTTTTGTTTTCATATGAATGAGGGTGTTTTAATGCGATAAAAGTAGGACATTTTCAGCTATGTCCGACACGATGAGGAAATTTTTTTCGTGAAAAAGGGCGTAGTAACGTAGAATTGCGTATTTTTGTGGCACAATTCCAAGCCCGATTGCAACATGACCGACTTGAGCATCATAGTATCCGAAATCGAATTGAAATTGAGGAAATTGATTGATGAAAAGAATCAGTTGGCACAGGAAAACAAGCGGCTTGCCGAGGAAAACAAGGCGTTGGACGAGGAAAATCTGGCGTTGCGTCGTTCGGCATCGGAGTTGCAAGATAAAATAAATAAAAGTACAATTGTTAACGCACTCGACAACGAGGGAGAATTAGAAGAAGGAAGAAAGCTCATAAAAGAGTTGGTGAGAGAAATTGACAGATGCGTTTCGATTTTGAACAGTAAGGAATAACTCAGATACTTGAAAGTCAGCACGATGGATGAGATAACGATCAATATCACGTTGTTGGATAGGCCTTATCGCCTGTCGGTGGCTCGCGCTGACGAAGAAAAGGTTCGCAAGGCCGGCAACCTCATCAACGAGAGAGTGAAGTATTACTCGAAGCATTACACCTACAAGGATGCGCAAGACTTGCTCTCGATGACCGCCTTGCAGTTTGCTACTTCAATGGTCAAGATGGACGATGAATTGACTTACCGCAGTCAGAACTTGGAACGTAAACTGTTGGATTTAAACACCTTATTGAGCGAACAATCATAATCTGCAGTTTATAGCGGACTTGTTCTTTGAAGATTTGGAACTGCCTGTTCAGCGCATTTGGTAAACTCAACACTATCAACACATTAATCGGTCTACTCGCGCTCTGTAAAAACAGGCCTCATTCCTTTCGGGGAAGTACCTTCTGGTGCCGGTGGACGTTTGCGCAACGCGGTGGCCACAAGCGTATTATTTGGGGTTTACGCATCTCCCAAAGGACAGGCAGTTTCTTTTGTTTCCTCCTCATTTTTCGAGTAAAACAGAGTTTTTAAAATGTTATTACTCATTTCAAACACTACATGGATTATCATTGCCGCAGCAGCTTTGGTCGTGGGCCTTGCGGTGGGTTACCTCATCACGTCCACACTGCTGAAAAAAGCCGTCATTAAAGAACAAGTAGCCCTTCTCGAAGAGGCTAAGGAAAAAGCTGAAGTTATCAAGAAAGAGCGTATCCTGCAAGCTAAGGAGAAGTTCCTCCAGATGAAGGATGAGCACGAAAAGGCCTGCAACGACCGCAAACGCGAGCTGGCCAGTGCGGAGAACCGCGTCAACCAACTGAAACAGGACGCCAACAAGAAGATGGAAGAAGCTCAACGTAAGTCAAAAGAGGTTCAGACAGCACAGCAACATCTTGAAAGCCAGTTGGAAACCTTCAATAAGAAGAAAGCTGAACTTGACCGTGTCTATGAAGAGGAGACCAAGAAGCTGGAAACCATTTCGGGGCTTTCGGCAAAGGAAGCCAAGGAGCAACTCGTCGAACTCATCAAGGAAGAGGCTCAGGCTGATGCCATGGTCTATGTGAAGGAAGTCACGGAAGAGGCCAAGATGAGCGCCTCCCAGACCGCCAAGAAAATCGTGCTGGAGACCATCCAACGCACGGCCTCTGAGACAGCTATCGAAAATACGGTCAGCGTGTTCAATATTGAAAACGATGAGATTAAGGGTCGTATCATCGGTCGTGAGGGCCGCAACATCCGTACCCTTGAGTCGATGACAGGTGTCGAAATCATCATCGACGACAGCCCAGATGCCATCCTCATTTCGGGTTTCGACCCCATTCGCCGCGAAGTGGCGCGCCTCTCATTGCAGAAGCTGGTTGTTGATGGACGTATCCACCCCGCCCGTATCGAGGAAGTGGTGCATAAAGTGGAAAAGCAAGTGGATCAAGAAATTATGGAGACGGGTAAGCGTACTGCCATCGACCTCGGTGTCCACAACCTTAACCCCGAACTGATTAAGATGATCGGCCGCATGAAGTATCGCACCAGCTATGGCCAGAACTTGCTGCAACACTCTATTGAGACCGCCAAACTCTGCGCTACGATGGCTGCCGAACTTGGCCTCAACGTGAAAGCTGCCAAACGTGCCGGTCTTTTGCACGACATCGGTAAAGTGGCAGAGAATGAGGAAGAACTGCCGCATGCTATCTTGGGTATGAAAGTAGCCGAGCGTTTGAAGGAGAAACCCGACATCTGCAATGCCATCGGTGCCCACCACGAGGAAATTGAGATGGACAACATGATTTCGCCTATCGTGCAGGTGTGCGACGCCATTTCAGGTGCTCGTCCAGGTGCCCGCCGCGAAGTGGTGGAAGCCTATATCCAACGTCTTAACAAGTTGGAGGAGATGGCCATGAGTTATCCGGGTGTGGTGAAGACTTACGCCATTCAGGCTGGCCGCGAGTTGCGTGTCATCGTGGGTGCCGATAAGGTGACCGACCAAGACGCCGACCGCATCGCATACGACCTCTCGAAGCAGATTCAGACCGAAATGACCTATCCGGGTCAGATCAAGATCACGGTTATCCGCGAGACGAGAGCCGTCCAGTACGCAAAGTAATCTGACGATGGCCTATGGGCTTATGACTATGGCTCACTAGTTCACTATATGAAATAGTTGACCTTAGTCAAGAGTGAGCCATAGGCCATAGTCATTAGCCATAGTCAAAAATGATTAGAGAAGAAGTCGTTTTCGGTCCCATTCATAGCCGCCGTCTCGGTAGCTCGTTGGGCATCAATTTACTCCCTGAAAAAGGCAAAATCTGTACGTTCGACTGCATCTATTGCGAATGTGGCTGGAACAAAGACGGTCGCGATGACACAATACTGCCTACCGCTGAAAAAGTGCGTACTGCTCTGGAAACCAAACTGCAGCAGTGTCAGGAAGCCCAGATGCCCATCGACTCCATCACCTTCAGCGGCGACGGTGAACCGACCATCAATCCTGAGTTTCCGCAGATTATCGATGATACGATAGCTTTGCGCGACAAGTATTATCCCAACTCGAAGATTACGGTGTTGTCGAATGCCACCATGGTACACAAGCCTGAGATTTTTGCCGCTCTGTCGAAGGTCGACAACCCGACAATGAAAATCGATGCCCCGACAAATGAACTGATTGAAAAGATCAACCATCCTGCGCCAGGTTACGACATCCACCGTGTTGTGGAAGCACTGAAACAGTTTTATGGTAACTTCATCTTGCAGACCATGTTCCTGAAAAGCAGAGACTTTGATTCTTCAAGTCCCGAAGTACTGAATGGCTGGATGGATATTGTACGCCTTTTGAAACCACGTGAGGTGATGGTTTACACCATCGCCCGGCCTACACCAGAAGTAGGCTTGCAAAAGTTTACGGTAGAGGAGATGCAGACCTTGGTTCAGCCTTTGCTCAAAGAAGGCTTTTTGATCCAAATCAAAGGATAGCTTTATTCGACCCCCATATTCATCCGTCCCATCAATCTGAGCCAGGGCGAGAGGAACGCAAACAGGAAATCATAAACGATTAACCCGGGTAAGAGCCCCTTTTCGCCCAAACGCTTTGAGGCTTTGTTGTAGATGAAGAGCTGTGAACCAAAGCGCAACAGAAAGAGAAACACTAAAATAGGAATATAGGATACCGTGCTTGAGGCGATGCTGAAAGCGGGCTTCAGACAGAGCAATGCGATGAAAGTGGTGTAAAACAAAATCTGTGAAACATAGAAAAGGCTTAACATCAAACGAGCCCTGGTGTTATATTTTGAAATAGTGGAATAGCGGCTGCTTTTTTGGTGCATCCAAAGTCTGAAGCTTTGCGTTGGGGTAGCTTGAATGGTGTTCTCGGCGTCAATCAATGCCTCGGTATTTCGCTTTTTCGCCACTTGGTTGATGAACAAATCGTCGTCGCCAACAGAGGTGGTGTAATGAGAGATGAAACCTTTGTTCCTGAAAAACAATTCCTTCCGATAGGAAAGGTTCTTGCCGATGCCCATGTAGGGATGTCCAGCCAGGGTGGAGGACAGATAGAGTAACCCTTGCTGAAGCGCATCGAAGCGGATAAGCTTGTTGAGAAGACCTTTTTTCTGTACGTAGGGACTGTAACCGATGACCACTTCCGTGTTGTTGCCGTAACAGTTGACCACACTACGTAGCCACTTGTCGTTGGTAGGCATGCAGCTGCATTCTGTCAGTATGATAAGGTCGTTTTGGGCCGACTTGATGCCCATTGAGAGCGGGAACTTTTTGCCATAAAAGAAGTTGAGGTGTTGTTTCATCTGAACAGGTTTCACCCTTGGCTCTTGGCGTGTGATCTCTTTAAGGTATTCTTCCGTCTCGTCATCCGAGCAGTCGTTCACCACAACGATTTCAAAATCAGGATAGTCTTGGCTCAGCAATGCGGGGATGAGTTCCGTAAGGTATTCGTAAGCGTTTCGGGCACAGATAACCACCGATACAGGCTCCAACTCCTCGTCAAGTTTCGGACGTTTTTTCCTTTTGTAAAAGGCTGTGCGCGAAAACAACCCCCAATGATAGACCAGCTGGATGAGTAAGGAAAGAATGAAAACCACTAAAATAGTGAAACTGATATGATTATAATATAATTGGAACTGCATGATAAATGGATTTTGATGATTGCAAAGGTAAGAAAATACTTGATTTCAAGATTTCAAATTTCAAGATTTCTTATTGCTCACACGCACTTTTTTCTTCAACAATTAAGTGTGGTGAAACAAAGTTTGCAACAATTCAACAATTCAACAATAAACAATTCAACAATTCATTATTTTTGCACAAAATTAGAGCGATGAATTTCAATATTGTCTCCAACGACCCGAAAAGCGCTGCACGTGCAGGTGTGCTCAACACCGATCATGGTCTTATCGAAACCCCGATTTTCATGCCTGTCGGTACTGCGGGCACGGTGAAGGCCTGCCATATCCGCGATGTGCATGACGAGGTGAAGGCTCAAATTATCTTGGGCAACACCTATCATCTGTATCTCCGTCCTGGTTTGGAGGTGCTTGAAGCTGCTGGAGGGCTTCATAAGTTCAATGGATGGGACCGCCCCATTTTGACTGACAGCGGTGGCTTTCAGGTGTTTTCGCTCACTGGCATCCGCAAGATGAAGGAAGAGGGTGTGACCTTCCAGTCGCACATCGACGGCTCACGGCATTTGTTCACGCCCGAAAAAGTGATGGACATTCAGCGCAGCATCGGTGCCGACATCATCATGGCGTTCGACGAATGTACGCCTGGCACAGCGGACTATCAATACGCAAAGCCTTCGATGGAACGCACCCACCGCTGGCTCGATCGTTGTTTCGAGCGGTTCAACGCCACCGAGCCGAAATATGGCTACGAACAAGCCTTGTTCCCCATCGTGCAAGGCTGTGTCTATCGCGACTTGCGCGAGCAATCGGCTGAATACATCGCTTCGAAAAACGCAGTCGGCAATGCCATTGGCGGTTTGGCCGTGGGCGAGCCTACTGAGAAGATGTACGAGATGATAGAACTGGTGAATGCCATCCTGCCCAAGGATAGGCCGCGTTATTTGATGGGTGTCGGCACTCCGGCCAACATTTTGGAAGGCATCTCGCGCGGCGTGGATATGTTCGACTGTGTCATGCCCACCCGAAACGGACGCAACGGCATGATTTTCACCTCTGAAGGTATCATCAACATTAAGAATGAAAAGTGGAAGTTCGATTTCTCACCTGTCGATCCCAACGGCGAAACTTTTGTCGATATACAATATACAAGGGCTTATTTGCGTCATTTGTTTGTCGCGGGCGAGATACTTGGCCCCATGATCGCCAGCCTTCACAACATCGGTTTCTACCTATGGCTGGTGCGCGAGTCACGTAGGCATATCATTGCGGGCGACTTCGCCGAATGGCGCGACATGATGCTGAAAAAAGTTACCAATAGATTGTAAATGAGAAAAATAGACGCATATATTTTCAAAAAGTACTTGGGGACTTTTTTCTTCGCCATTTCCATGCTGATTTTGATTGTCATCATTTTCGACGTGTCGGAAAACATCGACAGTTTCCTGAAGCATAATGCCCCCTGGCAAAGGGTGGTGGTTGACTACTACGTCATGTCCATCCCGTATTACATCAACCTCTTCATCCATCTCTTTGCGTTCATCGCAGTGGTCTTTTTCACTTCCAAGATGGCGGCACGCACCGAAATCGTAGCCATCCTGAGTAGCGGCGTCAGTTTTTGGCGTTTTCTATACCCTTATATGTGGGCGGCTTTGTTTATTGCGGTAATGTCGTTGTATTTTGGCAATTTCTTGATTCCCAAGACAAACGAAATCAGAAGACAGTTTAAGGACGAGTACATGGAAAAATTGACCCAGAGTGCGGGGCGCAATGTGCATGTGCAGATTGAAAAGAACGAGTTTGTGTATGTGGAAACTTATAATATCTCCAAGGAATACGGGTTCAAGTCCACTTGGGAGAAATACGATGGTAATGAGTTGAAGTACAAGGTGGTATCTGACGTGCTTTATCATGATACAATAGCGCCAAATAGTTGGAAATTTGATCCTTATTGCATTCGTACTATTGAAGGCGAAAACGAGAGCATAGAGAAAGGTCGCAACTTTGATACTATTCTAAATCTTTATCCTACTGATCTTTACAAGATGAAAGAAGACTTTGAAGAGATGAACTTCTTCGAATTGCGCCACCAGATTCAAGGCATGATAGAGAAAGGGTCGGAGGGGGTGAAAGCTTATCAGGTGGAAATGCATACCCGAATGTCCTCACCTGCTGCAGTGCTCATTCTGACGCTTATCGGCGCTGCTTTGTCGAGCCGCAAGGTGAGGGGTGGCATCGGAATGCATCTCGGCATTGGTATCACCATAGCTTTTTCCTACATTTTGTTCATGCAAGTGTCCAAGTCATTTGCTATTTCAGGCAATCTCTCGCCTTTTCTTGCCGCGTGGATTCCTAACTTCATTTTCTGTTTGCTTGGAATCTATTTGTTGGTAAAAGCTCCAAAATAGGCTGATATTCAACAATTTGTTATTTTTCTGTAAAAAAATGCCTCGCTTTTGCCGACTTTTCCTTATTTTAGCAACTTCTTTTCATCCTTAAACAAAAGCATTATGCATATTGCAGTAGCAGGCAACATCGGCTCAGGCAAGACGACCCTCACCAGGCTTCTGGCCAAGCATTTCAACTGGAAGCCTCATTATGAGGAGGTTGAGCATAACCCGTATCTTGACAGTTTTTATGAGGATATGCAACGCTGGTCGTTCAATATTCAAATATTCTTCCTTAACAGCCGTTTCCGTCAGGTGATGGACATCCGCAATAGTGGCAAAGATGTCATCCAAGACCGTACTATCTATGAGGATGCTCATATTTTTGCAGCTAACCTTTACTCGATGGGCTTGATGGAGACGCGTGATTTTGAGAACTATCAATCCTTGTTTGAACTGATGACCAAGTTCTTGCAGCCGCCAGATTTACTAATCTATCTTCGTGCTTCTGTGCCTACCCTGATTCGCCATATTGCCAAGCGCAACCGTGAGTTTGAGCAGTCCATCAGCATCAACTACCTGACCAACCTCAATGAAAGGTATGAGGAATGGATTAAGAATTATCACGAAGGTAAGCTTCTTATCATCGATACCGATAATATAGAATTGGAAAACCCCGAAGATCTGAGTACCGTCGTCGACCGTATTGAGGCTTCACTCAATGGATTGTTTTGAAAATGAAAGTAGTAGGAATCATACCCTCCCGTTACGCCTCGATGCGTTTCCCGGGCAAGCCTTTGGCGATGATCAAAGGGAAGACCATGATACATCGGGTCTGTGAACAGGCATGGAAGTCGAAGCTGGATGCCGTGGTGGTGGCCACCGATGATATGCGCATTGCCGAAGAGGTGCTGAGTTTCGGCGGTCAGTATGTGCTGACCGACCCGATGCACCGCAGTGGCACCGACCGGTGTTGCGAGGCATTGGACATACTTGAAACACAGTACGATGCAGTGGTCAACATTCAAGGCGACGAACCTTTTATCGACCCAAAAGAGATCAATCTTTTGGTCGACTTGATTTCGCGTGACGACACGCAATTGGCCTCGTTGGTCAAGAGATTTGACGACGAGGAAGAACTGTTTGGCCCAAACAAGGTGAAAGTGGTGATGGACAAAGATGGCAAGGCCTTGTATTTCAGCCGCAGCCCGATACCGTTCTTGCGCAATGTGGATAAGGATAAATGGCTGCAAAAAGGTGTTTTCTACCAACATATTGGCATTTATGCCTACAAGGCTCAGACTTTGCGAGAGATTGCCAGAATGCAGCCTACCCCTTTGGAGATGGTTGAGTCGTTGGAGCAGTTGCGCTGGCTCGAGAATGGCCTTTCCATCCACATGGCTGTGGTTGAAGCTAATAACATCGCTATCGATAGCCCTGACGACTTGGTCAAAGCTATCGAATTCGCACAAAATCTACCTGTTGGTGAATGATGATTTCCATTGCTGAAGCCATATCAGACCTCTTGTTTGTCCGCGACACCGTGGTGGTGCCGGGCTTGGGTGCTTTTGTGCGTAAGCCATGCTCCGCACAGGTAGATTTGGAAACGAATCGTTTTTCGATGCCTTCCTCCGAAATCAGCTTTGATGCAGGTTTGAGGGAAGACAATGATGTGATAATCAAGTATCTTGTCAACGAAATCGGGATTTCTGAAAACGAGGCCAAGCGAATGCTCTTCCATTTCGTGTCGGATTGTTTCAATAGCATGAAGTCGGGGCAGAAAGTTCAACTGAAGGATATAGGTTCGTTGTCGTTTGGCCCTGAAAACGAGATGCTTTTTGAGCAGGATCCTGCAGCCAACTACAACACCGATGCCTTTGGACTGAGCGATTTTGCCCTCGAACCTGTGGCTAATGAACCGGTGGAAGAAGAACATATCGAAGAGACTGCGTCCGCACCAACGTCAGCTGAAAATGAAGCACCAGTCGAAGAAAAACACGATGAAGGAGGAACTCATGAGTTAGGCAAGGGTGTGTGGGCTTTTATGTTCGCCTTGTTATTCATCATGAGTGGTTTGCTCTATTTCAAGGTGTACCGTCCCCATTTTTTCAACGAAGAACAAACCGCTACAACTTCAGCTGATACGGAAGTGGAACCTGTCGACCCGCAAGTTTTGGCTGAGGAAATGGTGGGAGATTTGACGCGACAAATCATCCGTGAGGAACAAACTTTGCCGCTTCCCGTCACCGTCAACAATAATGATACGATTCGTATTATTGCAGGTTGTTATGACAGGGAAGAACCTGCCGAACGGATGGTCAACTCGTTGAAAAACAAAGGATATGTCAATGCCTTCAAGGAAAAACGAGGCGAGCGTTGGTTTGTTGCTTACGATCGTTACCATACTGAAGAGGAAGCCCATGAAGCGCTTCGCGAGATTAGGGAGGTGAGAGGCGAGAAAGGTTGGATTTTGAAAGATTGAACATTGGATTAAAACGAAATGCCGTGTCAAAGAAGAACAAATTACAGAAGTTTGCTGAGAACAAGACCTTTGGAAATCTGTTTGAATACAGCTATGAGCGTATCATGAGCGAGGGCTTTCCGCTGCAAGGGAAGTGGCACACTGACTTTTTCCACAACGACAACCCCATTGTCCTTGAGTTGGGTTGTGGCAAAGGGGAGTATACCGTGGGTTTGGCTCGGGTGCATCGCGACATTAATTATATAGGTGTCGACATCAAAGGGGCGCGCATCTGGCGTGGCTTGAAACAGTCGAACGAGGAGGGACTGAACA
>JAEEGG010013624.1_pt1 | contig 17364 bp, 16 predicted proteins | sample 9134161 | NCBI WGS metagenome assembly JAEEGG01 (sample SAMN16246543, study PRJNA631951) | gut metagenome | biome: gut microbiome; feature: rumen; material: CR-attached | host: Bos | place: Iran: Karaj | collected 2018-10 | reverse complement strand
TCGATGTGGGCGCTGAATCCACCAAGCTCTTCGTGAACGCTATCAAGTCCGCTAAGACCATCGTTTGGAACGGTCCTGCAGGCGTGTTCGAATTCGAAGCCTTCGAAAAGGCCACCAAGGCTATGGCCGACGCTATCGTCGAAGCTACCGCTGCTGGCGCAATCACCGTTATCGGTGGTGGCGATACCGCTACGGCTGCCAAGAAGTACGGCGCCGACAAGAAGGTGACCCACACTTCTACGGGTGGTGGCGCTTCCCTCGAACTCCTGGAAGGCAAGGTGCTTCCGGGCGTCGCAGTTCTTACAGACAAGTAATTCAAAGCAAATTTTGAATTTAAAAGCCCTGCAAGTTTTTGCAGGGTTTCTTTTTTTTGATAAATTACTGTTTAAAGGAAACCCGTAGGGACTAACAGTCACTAGGGTTTCCTCCCGCAATAAACTCTTTTTGACAAGCGACAAGGCGATAAACTCTTTACAACCGGGGCCCCCTTTTGTTTTTTGGCGGAGCAGCATGCTTCGCTAAGCGAACACTGGAACGAAGTGATCGTGTGAGCGTGCGAAGTATGCGCGGAGCCAACAAAAGTGTTTGGAGGAATGTTGAATTTGCTACATTGCTTTCAAGAGGTATTTATATGGCAGAAAAGATTTCCGAGATTTCGAAGAATTTCCATGCGGAGCATCGCGGTAACTGCGCGATGTCGGTTGCGTACGGTTACGCCCGTGCGACGGGCAAGTCCGAGACGGAGGCGGTGGCATCTGCCGAGATGTTCAGGAACTTCGGTGGCGGCAAGGCCCCGAACGGCCAGTGCGGCGCGCTCTATGCAGCAAAAATGATGCAGCCCGACCATGCCGATGCCATCGAGGATTTCTTCAAGCGCGGCGCACAGAACTTTACCAAGTGCCAGGAAATTCGCCCGAACAAGGTCATCCCGTGCAATCGCTGCGTGGAACTCGCCGGCGAGGCGCTGGACTTCCTAAATCAGTAAGTTCAATTTGATTTTCACGGTCAAAGTCCTGAAAAATCGCTTTTCAGGACCTTTTTTGTTCATATTTTTTTACAATTTTCGTTAAAACTATTGACTTTGTAGTTTTGCGGATGTATCTTTATGATTAACAATCAACAAAAGGGACCGGTGTATGAAAAAAGGATTTACTCTAGTCGAGATCATGGTGGTGGTCATCATCATGGGCGTCCTTGCTGCGGTGGGTGTCCCGAAATTGTTCGGGCTGATTGCAAAGGCTAGGGCATCGGAGGTTCCGGTGGCTGCCGGTACCTACATTAGCTTGCAGAATGCGTACCTCGGTGAAAACAACGGCATTGGCAGTTGGAAGAATATCGGGTACGGCGCTCCGGGAAACGGGAGGACGGATTATTTTGAGTATAGCGGCTGTATCAACGGTACGATTCCCTTTGCCAGCATGGAACCGGATATGCCGGGTTGGCAGGCATCGAATCTGTCGGGCCTGAATTCTTGCAAGACGGGTGGTGCGTGGGCCGTTATTATTGACCCGGCAGGTGAACGTGAAATTGAATACCGTCAGATAATTACTTCGGCAGAGTGCGCTATGCTGACTTCTACCTGGGGCGAAGTGGGCGAGACGGTCGAGGGAATGTGCGAGACTACGGGTGAACTGCATGTGGCGGGGACGGAAAATAAGACCCCGGGTAAGCCGGAAACTCCGACAACCCCGGATGAAACGCCTGCGGATCCGGTAGAAAATCCTACTCCGCAGCAAGACCAGACAACTACGGAAAATCCTGAACCGAAGCAGGGCAGCTGCGATGCGCTTGAGAAATCAATGACGGGGAAAGGCGCTGACAAGGGTAATAAGTATGGCTGGGTTTGCGTTTCTGCTTGCGGTATGTTCGCCCCTCCGGGCAAGGCAAGAAATGCTGGTTTTGATACAGGAACACTCCAGAAGAAAAAAGATACGGGAGGCGATTGCAAAAAGGTGGAACCGGAAGGAACTACGACCGATAATAATCCGCCGATAGAAGAAGATCCGAATGAAATTGAGACGGATCCGCAGCCAGAGGGAACTGTGACATCTGATGGAGTGGTAAAGGGTTCTGGTTCGACATCGGGATACAAAGGGTTTGGTGACTACAAGGACTCTAATTCTGATGGTGTTATTTGCTTGAAATCGACAACGACGGGAAAAGGCAATAAAGCAGTCACTACATGTAACGAATGGATAGAAAAGGGCTACGCAGGAAAAGATGGAAACGCAAGTAATGAATTTAATCAAAATAGTGATGCTTGCATTAAGGGTACACAAGACAACAATATTGGTGAATGTCTAGCATGGGTTCATCAGAGTGAATGTCTGACTATGAAATCAACCAAAAATGGTAAAGGCGTTTTCTGTACTGCGTGGTAAATGTCTAACTAAATTGTCTCAATCGCAATATTTCAAAGGTGGCGCTTGCCACCTTTTTTTCTATCTTTGTGCATGGCCTTTTGAACGAGGAGTGACTCCATGTCTGCAAATCCCATAATCGTCGTCGACTACAATGCCGGTAACCTGACATCCGTGATGAACGCGCTTGCGCATATCGGCGCGGATGCGAAGTCCAGCCGTGATGCCGATGAGATTGCGAAGGCGACGCGCCTGATTTTCCCGGGTGTGGGCGCCGCCGCTTCTGCGATGGAGACGCTGACCCGCACGGGTATCGGCGATGCCATCAAGGCGGTGGTGAAGGCGGGCAACCCGGTTCTCGGTATCTGCATTGGCTGCCAGATTATCCTCGACGAAAGCGAGGAAGACGGCGGCGTCAAGACCCTCGGGCTTATCCCCGGCAAGGCGGTGCGCTTCAAGGACGAACCCGGCCTCAAGATTCCGCACATGGGCTGGAACCAGGTGAACTTCACCCGCGAGCACCCGATAATGAAGGGAATCCGCAGTGGTTGCGATTTCTATTACGTGCACTCGTACCACCCGGTGGTGCCCGCGGAATATTCTTTTGCTGAAACGACATACGGCACGCAGACGTTCCAGGGGCTTATCGGCAAGGACAACCTGATTGCAAGCCAGTTCCACCAGGAAAAGAGCGGCGACGTTGGGCTCGCCATGCTCAAGAATTTCTGCGACTGGAACGTATAGTAGAGCGGTCGCCCCGTGAACGAAAAAGGCCCGTGTTGACGGGCCTTTTCTACTTGAGATGGTGAGTGCTTTTTACGGTAACTCACCGCCAATCAGTTCCATCTGCTTCTTGAAGATGTCCTTGCAGGCGTTTTCGCCCAAGTCGAGGAGCGTGTTGAGCATGTTGCGGTCAAAGCTCGCGTGTTCGCCTGTACCCTGCACCTCGATGAAGTTCTTTGCATCCTGCATCACGACGTTCATGTCGACGTCGGCGGCGGAATCTTCCACATAGCACAGGTCGCAGAGCGGCTTGCCCGAGACGACACCCACGGAAATTGCGGTGATGCCGTGTTTGAGGATTTGCTGAGTGATGCCGAGACGTTCCTTGATTTTCTTGAGGGCGATCGCAAGGGCCACGAAGCCGCCGATGATGCTCGCGGTACGCGTGCCACCGTCGGCTTCGATCACGTCGCAGTCGACCACGATTGCGTTCTCGCCGAGTGCTGCCAGGTCGGCTGCGCCGCGCAGCGAGCGGCCCACCAGGCGCTGGATTTCTTGCGTACGGCCGCTCGCGCCCTTGCGCTCACGTTCCACGCGCTTGCCCGTGCTCTGCGGGAGCAGGGAATATTCGGCGGTAATCCATCCGGTGCCGCGGCCAGCGAGCCAGTCAGGGACTTTCGGCAGGAGGGTCGCGTTGCAGATGACGCGGGTGCGTCCCATCTCGATGAGCACGGAACCGTCGGCGCTAGAGATAAAGCCGGTGGTCATCTTGAGGTTGCGGTATTCGTCAAACTTTCTGTCGGTACGTTCGTATGCCATAATGTCTCCCTAGTACGTTAGTTTCTCCGTAGTGCCTTCACGGAAACTCCCGAGGCGGTACACGAAGTCGCAGTAGCTTTGCAGTTCCTCGAGCGCCTCGATGACGGCGGCATCCTTCGGGCTACCTTCGAAGGAAAGGTGGAAGATGTATTCCCACGGGCGGTCAGGGTGCGGGCGACTCTCAATGCGGGTGAGGTTCAGGTCGCGTTTTGCGAAGCACCCGAGGGCGGCGTGCAATGCGCCGGACTTGCCTGAATCGCTGAGCATAAAGAGAAGCGTCGTCTTGATGGTTCCTGTTTCCGGAAGCGGGTTCGCCGTCTTCTGGATGGCGTAAAACCGGGTGAAGTTCACCCCCGGCAAGTTCTCTATACCTTCGGCCAAGATATCCAAGCCGTAGAACTTGCCGGCGTAGGCGCTCGCAATCGCGCCTACGGTTTTATCGCCACGCTTTGCGACTTCTTCGGCACTGCCTGCGGTATCGTAGAACGCGATGCTCTTGATTTTCGGGTTGCGTCCGAAGAACCTGCTGCATTGTGCAAGTCCCTGCGGGTGGCTCAGCACTTCCTTGATGTCGGCAAGCTTTGTTCCGGGGAGCGCACACAGGCTATGCGAGATCTGCAACTTGACTTCGCCCACGATGGGATGGCGCCACTTGTAAAGCAGGTCGTAGTTGTCGTAGATGGAACCTGCGGTGGAGTTCTCTATGGGGATTGCTCCGCCGTCCACGGCGCCGGTCTCGATGCCCTGGAAAATCTGTTCGAACGTGTCCATCGGGACAACCTCGATGTCGTTACCGAACAGGTGGTAGGCGGCGCTTTCGCTGTAGGCCCCGCGGCGGCCCTGGAATGCAATTTTCTTCATGGATGTAAATATAAAAAGTCTTGGTAATGTTGCCTATCTAAACCTTCGTGCGCCCTGGTACTTGTGGCTCCAGTACTTGTCGTTCATGGGCGAAATCATCACGCCCTTGCTGGAACTTGCGTGGATGAACCTGTCACCCGAAAGGTAGATGCCCACGTGGTCGATTTTCCAGAAACTCCCGAAGAACACGAGGTCGCCTTCACGTAGACTCCCGCGGCTCACGCTTGACCCGCGGCTATCCTTGTACATGCCTGCCGCATTGTGGTCAAGCGCAATGTTGAAGTAACCCTTGTAGACCTGCATCACGAACCCGGAGCAATCGGTCTTGCTCTTGCTTGCGGCGCCATACACGTACTTTGCGCCGATCCAGCCGCTCGCGTACTTTTCGAGCGAACCTTTCGATTCGGGCTTCGGGGCAGCCTTCGCGGCTTCTTTCCTTGTGGCCGCCTGCTTGACCTTCTGTGCGGATGTCTTGTGTTGGCTAGAATCTGCCTTGGCTGTTGCCCTGGCAGGTTCCGCTTGCTTTTCGTCCTGTGCGGCTTCGCTTGTATTGCTTGCCTGTCCCGCTACGGGCTTGTAGTCCCCGATGCTCCTGTCGTAACCTGTGCGTTCCGGGAAGGCGCAACCAAAAAGCAATCCGCAGCATAACGCTGCGAATGATAAGCCATGAATTATTTTGAGTTGCGCCATTGACTGAAATGTAATAAAAACGGTATGCCGTTTATTCCCATTTCAGTACAGGATACCCGTCATTCTTTTTTGAATCGTAGACGAATGCGTCGCCGAGGAGTTCAACAAAGTCCTTCGACTTCATTTCCTCGGAGGTCTTGGGGAGGGCGATTCCGCCATCGCTAGCCCCGAAGGCGGGGATTTTCCAAGTCTTGATGATAGGTTCAGGGATTTGGTAGTTGTCGCAGCAGGCTACGGTATCCAGGGCTGCTCTACCATCGTAGTCTTGTTCTACCACGGGGGCGGTGGTTTCGTCAACTATGGCGACCCATGTTGTGTCCGAAAATTCCTGCTCTATGTAGTAGTAATCGGCCAGCGTCGTGTTCTCGTTCACGCCAATCATGAGTCCCACGTTTTTGAACTTGTCGTGGGCGCTCTTGTTCTTGCTCGTGGTGTAGGCGTTCCTCGTGACTCCGTTCCGGTTCATCCCGATGATGCCTCCGGCATTTTCTGCACAATAGATGTCTCCCGTATTGTACACGTCTTCTACTTTCAGGTTGCTTGCATCTCCGACAATTCCACCCGTACGGGAAGTGCCTGTGATTTCGACGCTGTTCGTGACGCTCTGTACGGACATGTCCTTGCCCTGGCCGATAATGCCGCCGACGGCTAGGTATCCCTTGATTTTTCCGCTGTTCCTCGATTCCTTGAGGGTACCGGTTTCGCCGAATATTCCCACGATGCCACCGACGTTGCTGGAGCCTTCGATTTCTCCGAAGTTTTCTGTATTCGATGTCAACGCATGGATATATGTTCCGCCGGCGATGCCGGCTGTAGCGTGGTTGCCGGTAACCTTTGCGTAGTTCTTGGCGTCCTTTATCTCGACGTTACTGCCGAGTCCCAGAATGCCTCCGGAGAACTTTTGACTGTGAATCTTTCCATAGCTCTTTACGTTTTTGATCTTGATGCCATTCGAGACGCCTTCGGCTAGACCGACTATGCCGCCGGCATTCGTGTAGGTGCTGAAGACATTGACTTTCACGGTGATGTTTTCCAGGACGGCGTCACCCAGGACGGCGTCGCCGCTTATGGCACCGGCGACTGCGCCGGAGTTGTCGTCTCCGGTTATCCAGGAATTTTCGATAGTCAGGTTCTTGATGGTGCAGTTGCAGTATCCGAATAGGCCGTTGTATTTCCCCTTGGTACTGATGAACAGCCCGCTTATGGTATGCCCGTTTCCGTCGAAGTAGCCGGTGAACGGGACTTCGCCCGATTTCCCGATGGGGGTCCATTTCAACAGGTCTGCGGTGCTGTCAACAGGCATTCCGGCACTATCGATGAGTTCTCCCTTGTTGAGGATGATGTCTGCATCGAGCTTGAAATGCTTGCCCCAGTATTTTTCGTCGCTAGCCCCGATGACATAAGAAAGGTTTGCCAGCTGTTCGGCGGTCTTGATGACGTACGGGTTGCCCTCCGACCCGGAACCGCATGCGAATTTCTTGGCTGTCGACCCGTTCCAGGGCTTGCCCGCTTCGCCTTCGCAGTCCGTATCGGGCTCCTCCATAGGTTCCTCGACGCTGCTGGAACTCTTGGAAGATTCCTTTTCCGAAGACATGCTGCTGGAGCTGTTTCCTGGGGTTGAACCGTTTGCGGAACCGTCTTCGGTAGAAACCGGTGATTCGCAGGCTATTTGTGCTGAGAGTATCGCGGTTGCGATAAAAAGGGCCGCCGTTGGGCGGATTATTTTTTTGAACATGAGAGTCTCCTCCTCCTTGTTCAGGAATATACATTATTCCTAGGTTTGCGGAAACTCCCGAATTGTAAAAAAGTTATGTACAGAACTAGATAAACCCGTGCGGCTTGAATCCGAGTCCTTTCACGAGTTCAAAATCCTTGCAGCTGTTCACGCCTGCGGTGGTAAGCATGTCGTCGGTGATGGCCGCGTTGGCACCACTCTTAAAGGCGCGCTTGCCGTCGTCACCCAGTACGCCGCGTCCGCCCGCAAGGCGGATATATGCCTTTGGGTTGATGAACCGGTATATCGCAACGATGCGGCAGAACTCGTCGTTTGTGAGTTTCGGGAGGTTCTCGTAAGGCGTACCTGGAATAGCGTTCAGCACGTTTACCGGGCTCGACTTCACGCCGAGTGCGCGCAGGTCGAGGCACATGTCGATGCGGTCTTCCATGGTCTCGCCGAGCCCCATGATGCCTCCGCTACAGATTTCGAGCCCTGCGGCAAGAGCGTTCTGGAGTGCTGCAATCTTGTCGTCGTAGGTGTGCGTGGTGCATACGTCGGGGAAGTGCCTGCGGTAGGTTTCCAGGTTGTTGTGAAAGCGGGTGAGGCCTGCTTCCTTAAGCTTGTCAAACTGTTCCCTGTTCAGAAGCCCAGCCGAAAGGCATACGGAAAGTTTCGTCTCCTTTTTGAGCCTGCGGATGGCTTCGCTAATTTGTTCTACATCACGGTTCGAGAGCGTGCGGCCCGAGGTCACGATGGAATAGCGCGGGATGCCTGCGGCTTCCTTCTTCTTTGCATCTTCGACGATCTCGTCGGCACTGAGCAACTTGTATTCCGGGGCGCCGGTATGGTAGAAACTACTTTGTGCGCAATACTTGCAGTTTTCGGAGCAGCGCCCGCTGCGTGCGTTCACGATGGAGCAGAAGTCGAAATCGTCACCGTGGAATTTTTCGCGGATTTCGTTTGCTGCGGCGCAGAGTTCTTCGAGGTTTTCGTCTAGAAGCCTGATTGCCTCCTCGCGGTTGATTTCGTAACCGACGAGTACCTTTTCCTTGAGTTCTTTGATAAACGACATGGTAAAATCCTTTTTCCGGACGTAAAGATAGAAAAAGGGACCATAGGGCCGAGTTCCCTTGTATATGCAACAAATTGTTGCATAGAAATGCTTTATATGCGTTAAAATATTAAAATTTTGTGATTTTTGATAAAATTTGCCAATTTTGTTGCATGAAGTTGTTGACTTTCTCTAAAAACGATTGTATATTTAAAGTGATGAAACCGATTGTCGAATATTCCGATTTCCGCAAGTACATGCGGGACTTTTACGAGGAGCGCAAGCGCTGTTCCGCCTTTTCGTGGCGTGAATTCTCGAAGATTGCGGGCTTTTCCTCGTCTTCGTACATGAAGGTGGTTTGCGACGGCCTGAGCAAGCTTTCCCGTATCGGTGTGGAACGCACGGGTATGGCGATGGGGCTCGTGGGGTTCGAGATGGAGTATTTCCGCGCGATGGTGGAGTACGGCCAGTCCGAATCCGAAGAAAAGAAGATTGCCGCCTACAACAACATGCTTGCTATTGCGAAGGTGCACAAGGTGCGTGTGCTGGAGGGCGAACTTTTCAAGTTTTATGAGACATGGCAGAACCCGGTGGTGCGTGAACTTGCCCCGCTGATGCCGGGAGCGACTCCGGGCGAGATGGCGAAGATGTTCTACCCCGAGGTGAGTGCCGCCGAGGTGCGCGAGTCGCTGGATTTCTTGACAAAGGCGAAACTCCTGAAGAAGGGTGCCGACGAGAACTTTATGCAGACGGAAAGCTCGATTACGGGAACGCCCGATGCCACAAGGCTTGCGTTGCGTGGCATGCACCGTCAGATGTCCAAGCTTGCGACACCTGCGCTGGAGCTCCCTGTCGACGAGCGCAACTTTACCGGCGTGACCATGGGTGTTTCCAAGGTGCTTTATGGCCGCATAGTGAAGGAACTTAGCGAATGCCTGCGCCGGATTGTCGCGATGGCATCCGAGGAGAAGGATATTGAGCAGGTCTACCGCTTGAACCTGCAACTTTTCCCGCTGACGAAGAACATCAAGGAATCCGCAACGGACGGTTCCAAGAGCGACAAGGAGAATGACAATGAATAAGATCAAGAAATTCATGGCTGTCATCGGCCTCCTGTTCCTTTTCGGTTGCTCCGATTCCGACAAGCTTGCGGGTACTGCCGTAGAACCGAACGAAATGGCGGAGAATGTCCCGAATGAGGTCAAGGATCCGGAATCCTCGAGCAGTGTGATTGATATGGAAAGGTCTTCCAGTTCGGCAGAGGTTCTGGAAAACGAGTCCAGTTCTAGCAACAAGGGAGATAATAATACCCTAAGGCCAGGTGATATTGGCGTGAGCAGTTCCTCCATTACACCTGTTGAACCGGTCTCTTCGTCTTCCGCGCGTTCGGATAATGATTCACGGCCGGGTGGAGAACAGTCGGGTACAAAACCGGGTGCGGACCTTTCCGGCTACGGGGCTTATTATGGCGTGTCGGATGCGTCTTTCGACTCGGTGGTAGTTGCGTCAACGGTTGTCTATGGTGGGAAGGTCGATGCAGAGAACCCCATCCAGAATCCGGACGACTCGAGCGATACGCATACTCCGGGTACAAGCGCTGCGGTAACGGAACTGAATAGCCCGGGCCTGCACAAGATGGGCGACCGTCTCAAGGCATTGTACGACGTGTTCCCGGCGTCGGCGAAGGCCCTGATTGCGCTTGGCGAGAAGGCCGCTGCGGAAGACCCGAGTTGCGAGACGTACCTGTACAATGTGCGCGGGCAGTCGGGCTCCATCGGGCACATGCTTGTCGGCGTGGCCAGCGATACGCTCTCGGTGCTCGATATACGCGATGACAAGTGCCATAGTACGGAAGGCCTGGTTGTCGGCTTCGTGTTCATCTACTGCGGTGAGATGAATAGCACGCCTTACGAGAAGCGCACCTCTGTGGATCGTGACCCGAGTGCGGGTAAATGCCCGGCGCTGGACCTGACTTACGAATGGACGGAGTAGCCGGGGTGCTTACTGCGAAACGCGAATGTAGTCGACGAGCATCTCGTTAGGGAACTGCGCGTCGTCTACCTCGAAACCGGGCCAGTTGCCCGCGACGGCGACGTTCAATAAGAAGAATTGCGGCTTGTGGAAAGCGTCGGTACCACCGGCGTTTTCCTTTATGGAAATCTCGTGGTACTTGAAGTCGTCTACGTACATGGCGATGACTTCGCTATTCCATACCATCTTGTAATTGTGGAACTGCGTGATGTCGAGCTCCTTCTTTGCTCCATGGAAATCGTTCGTGTTGTTGCCGTAATCGGCCTGGTTGCCTTCGGATTGCCAGTGGTTGGTGCCGTAGACGATGCTCTCGCTGTTTACCGCCTCGATGATGTCGATTTCGCCACAGGCGGGCCAACTGACTGCATCGATGTTTTCGCCGAGCGTCCAGAATGCGGGCCAGATTCCCTTGCCCATGGGGAGCGCGATGCGGGCTTCGACCGTGCCGTAGGTAAAGCTGAATTTGCCCTTAGTAATCATGCGGGCTGACGTGTATTTTGCACCCTCGTAATCTTCCTTGTTTGCGCGGATGTGGAGGATGCCGTCCTGAACGTAGGCGTTCTCGCTGCGGCCGGTGTAGTATTGCCACTCGTTGTTGCCCCAGCCGCTTGCGCCTGTGCCGATCTCGAATGTCCACTTGGTGGTGTCGATGGTGTCGAACTCGTCGTTCCACAGGTAGGGCGATTCGCTTGAACTGCTCGGGATGGTGATGGAACTGCTTGATGTTTCGCCCGTAGAACTGCTAACGGGCGTGTCAATGTTTGAAGAACTCGCGGGCGCGTCACTGCTAGATTCTGGTTCCGCAATGCTTGACGATTCGGGGGTGGCGGGCATATCGCTGCTGGATTCGGGTGCAGTGTCGGATGAAAAAGTCGGAGCGCTGGATGAAGACGTTGCGGACGTATCTTCTGCCGGTCCGGAACTGTTCGAGTCGGAGGAGCACGCGAAAAAGGCTGCACTTGCAACTGAGGCGATTATAAGGGGCGCTGCGAATCTTTTGAACATTCTCTAAATATAGCCTATAATTCAGATTCGTGGCGCATAATACTCCAACTTGGAATAATGGCTGCGGTGTATGCCTACTGCAAAATGATGCTTATTGTAGTAAATTTCTAGAAAAAAGGGATGTTTATATGAAAGCTATTCTCAAGTATGGCCTAGTTGCCACGTGTGTCCTGGCTGCAAACGCTTTTGCGCAGGATTTCTGTCAAACTGCCGCTCATGGCGGTTCCAAGGTGGAGGTTACCACGAATAAAGTGGGGACGTTCAGCAATGGAATTGGCTATGAACTCTGGAACGAAGGCGGCAACGGTGGTTCCGCGACGTTCTATGACGACGGCTCCTTCAACTGCAAGATGACTGGCGCCAAGGACTACCTGTGCCGCGCGGGTCTTTCTTTCAATAGTGATAAGACTCATACGGAACTTGGCCACATGAAGGCAGACTTCAAGTTGGTCAAGAGCAACCTTTCCGGAATCCAGTATTCCTACATCGGTATTTACGGCTGGACCCGCGAACCCCTGGTGGAATGGTACATCGTGGATAACACCGGCAGTGACTATATGCCCGGTGACTGGGTTGCCCAGGGGTCTTCAGCAAAGAAGCATGGCGTGTACGACATTGATGGAGCGAAGTATACGGTTTACGAAGGCGACCGAACCTCCTATTCCATCGATGGAGACAACAAGTACTTCAAGCAGTATTTCAGTGTGCGTACTTCGAAGCGCGACTGCGGTACCATCGACATTACGGCCCACTTCAAGAAGTGGGAAGAACTCGGCATGAAGATGGGCAAGATGCACGAGGCAAAGATTCTTGGCGAAGCGGGAAACTCCGAAGGGGCAAAAGCCAGGGGCGAGTATGATTTCCCCTATGCGAAGGTCTATATCGAGAGCGATACGCCGTCTAGTTCTTCTGCTGCACCGTCCAGTTCTTCGATTGCTCCCGAATCTAGCAGCTCGGGGACTACGGCTATCCACGGAATTCGTCCTATGACAATCGGCAGCAATACGTCGCTCGTATTTGATGCTCAGGGTAAGTTCCTCACTTCCTTTGAAACCGAAAACGATGCGTCCCTGACCGCGGCAATCAAGGCCCGGTTCCATTCCGGTGTATTCCTGGTAAAGCAGGGTGGAACCGTCCGTAGCATTACGGTGAAGTAATCCGGGTTCGCTGCGAAGCCAAAGATTTAAGCCTCTCCTTCGGGAGAGGCTTTTTCTATGTGGCGAATTTTGTTGTTCGTTAGTCTTGCGGGGCTTCGGGCGGAACTCTCGCGATTACACCGACAGTCGCACGTGTCGCCTTTACGAGGTCTGCGGGTGCTACTTTCAACTGCAGGCCGCGTTCGCCTGCGCTCACGTAGATGTACGGGAACTGCATCGCCGTCTCGTGAATGAAAATCGGGAAATTCTTCTTGAGCCCGAGCGGGCTGCAGCCGCCGCGGATATAGCCGGTGAGCGGAGTGAGGTCCTTGAGCGGGACGGTATCGATTTTCTTGTTGCCGCTCACCTTGGCGGCACCCTTCAGGTCCACTTCGAGATTCCCGGGCACGACGCACACGAGGTAACCGATCTTGTCTCCGTGAACGAGAATGGTCTTGAAAACCTGATTGATGTCTTCACCGAGGCTGTCGGCCACGTGCTGTGCGCCGAGGTCGTTCTCGTCAACCTTGTAGGGAATGAGCTCGTAACTGATTTTCTGGCGGTCTAGAATCCGCGCTGCATTTGTCTTCTTGATTTCCATTGTGCTCCAAATATAAATCTTCGCGCAGTTTTATGCAATACCCTCATTTTTCTATATTCTGTGATATGGATTCGCTTGTCTATACGGCCGACATTTCGGTGCTGAACGACCCGGCAGTTTTTGACCGCTTGCTCGGGGTGGTCCCGGAATACCGCCGCGAGAAGGCGATGCGTTTCAAGTTCCAGAGCGGAAAATCGCAGTCGCTTGGCGTGGGGCTTTTGCTCCGGCAGGCGTGTCGCGATTTCGGGATTGAAGGCACCGACGAGAATGTGGTGCTCGGTGAAAACGGCAAGCCCGCATTTCGCGATGTTCCTGATGTGCATTTTAACTTGTCGCACTCGAAAACGCGCGTGATGTGCGTGTTGTCACCCTATGAGGCGGGTTGCGATGTGGAGCACGTGCGTGTAGGCCGCTCACGCTTGGCAGAACGCTTTTTCAAGGATTCCGAGAACGCGTGGATACATTCCTTCCCGGAGGGCGTCGAGCAGGATACTGCATTTTGCAGGCTCTGGACGCTGAAGGAATGTTACATGAAGGTCACTGGGCGCGGAATGGCGCTCTCGCCGGACAAGTTTACCCTGACGATGTCGCCGGAGGGAATCGTTCTTGACCACGATGGCGTAAGGCCCGAGTATCTGTTCCGCGAACTAGACTTTGATGACGGTTTTCGGTATGCGTATTGCCTGAAGGGAGCGCCGGAGACGCACTCGGTGAAGGTTGCGGAGATTGATTTAGGAGGAGAGAATGACAAGGCGGTATAAGGCGATTCTTGTCGGGAATGGAACCATGGGCGGGCGGCACCGAGCGCGTTTCGAGATGTGCGGGGTGGAATTTGTCGCCGTGCTAGACAATCAAAAAGATTTTGACGGGATTGCTGAACGTTTAAATGCGGGCGTCTTGCTTGCGGGGGGTAGGACTGCGGGCGGTTTGCTCGCGGACTTTGCGGTAATCGCGTCGCCGGCAAGTACGCATTACGGGTACGCGAAATTTTTTCTGGAACGTAAAATTCCCGTATTTGTGGAAAAGCCTCTTGCGATTGCGGGCGAGGAGGCCCAGGAACTTGTAGACCTGGCGGCGAAAAACGATACACTCCTGTTTGTCGCGCAGTCGGAATGCTACAACCCGATTTTCCTGAACTTCCGCAAGCATTTTCTTGCGGAACTGAACGGGCGTTCGGGCGCGCATCTCGATGCTGGCGATATGCTTATTGCGGGTGATAAACTGCCCGCCGGTAGCGTGCGTCTGGAATTCCGGCGGGAACATCGGCGCTCGTACCGCTGCCGCGACGTGAATGTGGCGCTGGATTTGCTCGTGCATGACCTGAGCCTGTTCCTGACCCTGTTCCGTGCAGAGGATGTGAAGGTGGAGTGGTTCAAGACGGGCACAAAGTCTGCGCGTGATCCGGCGGATTTCGATTCCGCGATGCTGCGCCTGTCGCTTGCGCATGGCCCGCACAAGGGCGTTATAGCGGACTTTTACGTGAATCGCAACAGCAATTGCGATGTACGCACGATTACTGTAGATTTCGCGCGCATCGCCTGCCCCGATGGTCAAGGCGGGATTGTTCCGGAGACTAGTTATACGGTAAGCCTTGCCCGCTATACGCAAGAAGGGGAAATCGAGCATGTGCCCGATTCCCTCGATAACGAACACCGCTTCTTCCTCAAGCTCCTTGCGGGTGCCTGCGGGGAATGGGGGCGCCGTGCGGCCCAGAATGCCGCCGATTGCGTGAAAATCGCCTGCGCTACCTAATTTGGTCTATTTCCACACGACGTTCCTGTCGTAGGTTCCGCTGCGCAGCTGTACGTGCAGGTGCTCGTTTGCCCTGCCGATGCTTTCGTGCAGTACGGTAAAGCGTTCTCCTAGTTCCTCGCGGATGAGGCTTGCGAGTTCCTTTCGCTTCGCAAGGTTACCGATGTCATTGATGCGGAAGTCGACTGCCGCTCCGGAATAGTGTGCCGACTGTGCGGAATGCCCCTCGTAATCGTTTGCGCTGGTGATGAGAGGCTTGAACGTCTCGTCGCCCGTGGCAATGCAGTAAGCCCACACGACTACCGATATTGCGGAGTCGAGAGCCGGGTGGACTGATTCGAAGTTTACTCCGGATTTCTGCCTCGTCATGGATTTGATTTGCTCGTGATAATGCCGCTGGATGCCGTCATGGTAGTTGATAACCTTGAATTTGGCGCTTTTGACGTGCTTTTGGGCGCTTTTCGCATGCTTGCTGATATTCTTGACCTGCTCGTGGTAAGCGTTTTGGATGTTTTTGGGAACTTTTTCGCAGTCGTCATTGCAGAATATCAGGCCAATGACGCAAATCCCGCCTATGACTAGTGCTACCGGCAACAATGCTATAGCCACCTTGATGGCGACTGCTACGACCGTGATGGCGATTGCTGCAAGGAAAAGGTACCACAGGATGTCGAACATATAGGCTCCGGGAAAGATTTGAAGTCGTCTTGGGGTCTCTATGTTCTATATCGAGAGTTTCGTTGGGAATGTAAAAAAGAAAATGAAAAAAATCCCGCGATTTCTCGCGGGACTTTCTACAGTCGTCATGTTCGCGTAGGCGAACATCTTAGATTACAGCTTTATGCTGCAGGGCTTGGCGTTCCAGATTTCCTCGGCGTACTGCTTGATGGTACGGTCGGAACTGAACTTGCCCATGCGTGCCACGTTGAGGATGGCCTTCTCGGCCCAGGCCTTCTTGTTCTGGTATTCCTTCGCCACCTTGGCCTGCATGTCCACGTAGCTGCGGAAGTCGGCGCAGAGCATGTACGGGTCGTGGGTGAGGAGTTTGTCTGCAATGTGCTTGAACAGGTCCGGACGGTCGGGGCTGAAGAAGCCGGAACCGATCAGGTCGATCACGCGGCGCAGGTCGTCGTCCTTCTCGTAGAAGTCGCGCGGACGGTAGCCCTTGGCGAGCAGGTCGGTGACTTCTTCCACGGTGAGGCCGAAGATGAAGATGTTCTCGTCGCCGACTTCTTCCTTCATTTCCACGTTGGCACCATCGAGCGTACCGATGGTGAGCGCGCCGTTGAGGGCGAACTTCATGTTGCCGGTACCCGAGGCTTCGGTGCCCGCGGTAGAAATCTGTTCGGAGAGGTCAGCCGCCGGGATGATCTTCTCGGCGAAGGAGACGCGGTAGTTCTCGAGGAACACCATCTTGAGCTTGCCCTTGCAGACCGGGTCGGCGTCGATGATGGCGGCCACGGCGTTCGCGAGGCGGATGATCTGCTTGGCCATCCAGTAACCCGGAGCGGACTTACCACCGATCATGATGGTGCGCGGCATGATTTCCTTGCCGTCCTTCACCTGGATGTACAGGTGAATGGCGTGGAGGATGTTCAGCAGCTGGCGCTTGTATTCGTGGATGCGCTTCACCTGCACGTCGAAGAACGTGTCGGTATCGACATCAACGCCCTGCGTTGCCTTGAGGTACTTGGCGAGGCGTTCCTTGTTCTGCTTCTTGACGGCCATGAATTCCTTCTGGAATTGGGCGTCCTTCGCGAACTTCTCGAGCTTCTTCAGGTCGTCGAGGTCCTTGACCCAGCTTTCGCCAATCTTCTTGGTGATGAGCTCGGACATGGCGGGGTTGGCCTTGCGGACCCAGCGACGCGGCGTCACGCCGTTAGTCTTGTTGTTGAACTTTTCGGGCCACAGTTCGTAGAAGTCCTTGAAGAGGGTGGTCTTCAGGAGGTCGGAGTGGAGAGCGGCCACGCCGTTCACGGCGAACGAACCCACGATGGAGAGGTAGGCCATGCGGACCATCTTGCAGCCGCCTTCCTCGATGAGGCTCATGCGGGCGAGGCGTGCATTGTCGCCGGGCCACTTCATGCTGACCATGCGCAGGAAGCGTGCGTTGATTTCGTAAATGATCTGGAGGTGACGCGGGAGGAGCTTCTCGAAGAGGCTGACGGGCCACTTCTCGAGGGCTTCGGGCATCAGGGTGTGGTTCGTGTAGGCGAACGTCTTGGTGACGATGTCCCAGGCTTCGTCCCATTCCATGTTCTCGATGTCGAGGAGAATGCGCATCATTTCGGCGATGGAGATTGCCGGGTGCGTATCGTTCAGCTGGATGGCGACCTTCTCGGGGAACTTCTTCCAATCGCCGTCATGGAGCTTCTTGAAGCGCTTGATGATATCCTGCAGGGAGGCGGAGCACAGGAAGTACTGCTGCTTGAGGCGCAGTTCCTTACCGTTCATGGAGGAGTCGTTCGGGTACAGCACCTTGGAAATCGTTTCGGAGAGTTCCATGTCCTGCACGGCGGCGATGTAGTCGCCGTTGTTGAAGTAGCTGAGGCCGAAGTCGTCGGTGGACTTCGCGCTCCAGAGGCGCAGGTTGTTCACGGTGTTGTTCTTGTAGCCCG
>JAEEGG010013623.1_pt1 | contig 17364 bp, 14 predicted proteins | sample 9134161 | NCBI WGS metagenome assembly JAEEGG01 (sample SAMN16246543, study PRJNA631951) | gut metagenome | biome: gut microbiome; feature: rumen; material: CR-attached | host: Bos | place: Iran: Karaj | collected 2018-10 | reverse complement strand
TTGAGCATCCGCCCGATGTCAGTGCGTCGACGGCATCGGCAAAAGCGGCGGTATCGGGTTCAACCTGGATAGCAAGAACCTCATTCAGGTTTACCAAATGGCCCTGTGCTGAAAGCAGACGGGCTGCCTTCTTCTGGTCTGAGGTGATAAGACGCAGTATTCCGTACTCGGTAGTATCGGCTACTGATGCGGCCTGGATCTCTATGTTCTGGTCCTTGAGGGCGGTCAGGATGTCACTGAGCTTGCCGCGCTGGTTCTCAAGAAATATTGAAATCTGCTTGATGGTCTTCATAATCTCCTTTATTAATGGTTATGACGCAAATCATTTACTCTCTTGGCCTTGCCGTCTGACTGCGGGATTACGCCCTTGCCTACCAGTTTTACTCTGGGTGTGAGCAGGATCTCATCCTTGAGGCGGCGGGTAATCTCCTTGGTCAGGTTCTGGAGCATGGCGAAATCATCGGTTGCCTGTGCAAGCTCGGCCTCGATGGTCATCTCGTCGTTGTCGCCGATGGTCTCGATGGTGATCAGGTAGTCGCTGGCCAGCTCGGGGAACTGCATCAGGATCTTCTCTATCTGGATAGGATAGATGTTCACGCCCTTGACAATCATCATGTCATCCGAACGGCCCTGGAAACGTGCCAGGCGAACGTGTGTACGGCCGCAGGGGCAGTCACCCGGCAGGATGCGGGTAAGGTCACGTGTGCGGTAGCGGAACAGCGGCATGGCCTCACGGTTGAGTGTGGTCAGTACCAGCTCTCCCAGCTCACCCTCCGGAACGGGCTCCAGAGTTTCGGGATCCAGAATCTCAACGATATAGTTGTCTTCCCAGATGTGCATTCCGTTCTGCTCCTGGCACTCGATTGCAACGCCGGGGCCGCACATCTCACTCATACCGAAGTTGTTGTAGGCCTTGGCACCCCAAATCTCCTCAATACGCTTGCGCTGTGCCTCTGAGTGGGGCTCGGCACCTATAATGAGGGTTTTTACTGTAGTGTTACGGGGATCGATGCCCTCCTCCTCAAATGCTGCTGCCAGACGGGTTGCATATGAAGGTATGCAGTGCAGAGCTGTAGTGCCGAAGTCAGTGATGAACTTTACGTGGCGCTTGCTGTTACCTGCACCTGCGGGAACGGTAAGTGCGCCCAGACGCTCTGCTGCATACTGTATGCCCAGACCGCCGGTGAACATTCCGTAACCTGATGTATTCTGAATGATGTCGGTGTTACGCAGACCTATGCAGTACATGGAACGTGCCATGGCATCGGCCCACTCGTCAAGGTCTTTCTGTGAATGAAGTATAACTGTGGGATTGCCGGTGGTACCGCTTGAAGAGTGCAGACGTACAACTCTGTCCAGAGGTATAGATTTGATTCCGAAAGGATAGGTGGCACGGAGGTCATTCTTGGTGGTGAAGGGGAATCTCTTGATATCCTCAACTGACTTGATACTCTCCGGGGTGATGCCCAGTTCCTTGAATTTGGGAGCGTAGAACTCGCTGCCCATTGCAATCTCCACGGTTTTCTTGAGACGCTCTACCTGCAGCTTCTCAAGCTGTTTGCGGGGCATCGTCTCAATCTCCTCATTCCAGTATTTACCGTTCATATTTGTATAATTATGCGTTAATTCGTTAGTTTGGTTTGCAAATTTATAAAATTCGGTTGAGTTGTTCAAGTTTTTGAATAAGCTAATGCATAGGTTTTAATCTGTTTAAGCATGGACAGCAGTCCGTTGCTGCGGGTGGGCGACAGATGCTGTGTAAGACCTATGGCATCAATGAAGTGAACATCGCTGGCCAGAATCTCGGCAGGCGTATGGTCTGAGAGTACTCTGATAAGCAGGGCGATAAGGCCTTTGGTTATGATGGCGTCGCTGTCAGCCTCAAAGTGAACCAGTCCGTCCTGCATGGTTGCATGCAGCCAGACGCGGCTCTGACAGCCGTCAATCAGATTATCCTCAGTTTTGTATGCAGCATCCAACGCGGGCTGCTCATTGCCCAGATCAATGATCATCTGGTATTTGTCCATCCAGTCGTCAAAAGCGCTGAACTCTTCAATGACTTCCTCCTGAAGTTCGTCAATTGTCATGGTTTTTCGTTGTATATTACCTCAATAAGTGTCTTTCCGACAGCTTCAAGGACCTTTTTGTCGATATTGTCAATATTGTCGCTTACGGTGTGCCAGGTAGGGCCGAATGAACTCTCCTCACATGCCGGAAGGTATGGTACGATGTCTATGGCAGGTATATGTGCCATAGTGTTTATGAAATAGTGGTCATCAGTAACGTATCCTCCGTCAACAGACTTGAATATTGAACTGTAGCCCAGCTTTCTTGCAGCACCCCATACCTTCTCAATGATTGGTCTGCCGAACCTTATGGAGTATCCCTCGCGACAGAAAGCGGCTCCCTTGCCGCCTACCATGTCAAGCAGGATGGCATATCGTGCCCGGTAACCTTCAACGTGTGGTTTTTTAGCCCAGAATTGTGTGCCGAGTCCCCAATAAGTTTCAAGATGCTCTCCTTGATAGTTATCACCCGGTCCCCAATCCTCGGCATCAAAGAAAATGCAGTCGACGCCTATTTCAGGTGCTTTTTTCTGAAGCTGGCGGGCAATTTCCAGTATAACGGCCACACCGCTTGCTCCATCATTGGCTGCATCAACAGGCTTGGTCCAGTTTGCCGGATCGGGATCATTGTCTGCCCAGGGGCGGCTGTCCCAGTGTGAGCATAGTATTACACGTGTAGGACAGTCCGGGTTGAAACTGCCTATGATGTTGTAGCAGCGTATCTTTGTCTTGTCAAAAGTAACAGATTCAAATCCTTGAAGGTATGTGTCTGCACCAAATGATTCAAGTTTTTTCATCAGCCATACGGCACACTCCAGTTGTGCGTCTGTGTTGGGCACACGAGGACCGAAATCGGTCTGAGCCTTGATGTAGTTGAATGCACTGTCGGCGCAGAATTCAGGGGTCTGGACAGTGGCCGGAGCGGTTGTTTGCGTAGCTTTCCGGCCTCCGCATGAGAGTGCCATGAACAGCACCGTCAGTATAATGGCGGAATTCTTCATTTTAGCGGTTAAGTTTCCAGGTTGCACCGTCCTTGGTATCCTTGATCTCGAATCCCAGAGCGGTTAACTCATTGCGTATCTTATCACTTGTGGCCCAGTCCTTGTTGGCCTTGGCAATGGCGCGCTGCTCAAGCAGCATGTCGACCACTTTGCCGAATGCCTCTTCCCGACCGGTTCCACCCCCTTCTTCGGCCTTGATTCCAAGGATATCGAAGAGGAAAGTATCAAACAGAGACTTGAGTTCGGCCACATCGGCGGCGGTAAGTTTGGCGTTGCCGTCAACAGCCTGGTTGATCACCTTGGCGGCATCGAACAGGTGGCTGATTACGATAGGTGTGTTAAGGTCATCGTCCATGGCCTCATAGCACTTGCCCTTGAACTCGCTTACGCTTACAGTGCTCTCAGCTGCGGGCTGTATGCGGCCGATGGCATTGTATGCCTCCATCAGACGTGACATAGCCTTCTCGGCAGCCTGCAGAGCATCGTTGCTGAAGTCTACGGTGCCGCGGTAGTGGGCCATCAGTATGAAGAAGCGGATGGTCATGGGGCTGTAGGCCTGCTTCAGATTGGGGTTCTGACCGGTAAAGAACTCGTTCAGAGTGATGAAGTTACCCAGTGACTTACCCATCTTCTGTCCGTTGATGGTAATCATGTTGTTGTGCATCCAGTAGTGGACGATGTCATGACCCTGGCTGGCTACGGCCTGTGCAATCTCGCACTCGTGGTGCGGGAAGATAAGGTCCATGCCGCCTCCGTGTATGTCAAAACGCTCACCCAGATACTTGCGTCCCATGGCGGTGCACTCGCAGTGCCAGCCGGGGAATCCGTTGCTCCAGGGTGAAGGCCAGCGCATGATATGTTCGGGCTGGGCTTTCTTCCAGAGTGCAAAGTCTGCAGGGTTGTGTTTCTCCTCCTGACCGTCAAGCTCACGGGTTGTATTGAGTACGTCATCCAGATTACGGCCTGAGAGAATGCCGTAGCGATGATCCTTGTTGTACTTGTTTACGTCAAAGTAGATGCTGCCCTGGCTCTCGTATGCATAGCCGTTATCCAGAATCTGCTTTACCAGCTCAATCTGCTCAATGATATGGCCCGATGCGTGCGGCTCGATGCTGGGCGGCAGTACGTTAAGCATCTCCATTGCCTTGTGGTAGCGCAGGGTATAGTACTGAACCACCTCCATGGGCTCCAGCTGCTCCAGACGCGCCTTCTTTGCGATCTTGTCCTCACCCTCATCGGCATCATGCTCCAGATGGCCTACATCAGTGATGTTGCGTACGTAACGGACTTTGTATCCCAGATGCTGCAGGTAGCGGAACAGGATATCAAATGTTATTGCGGGGCGTGCATGACCCAGATGCGGATCACCATATACTGTGGGGCCGCATACGTACATGCCTACATGTGGCGGATTCAAGGCTTCAAACAACTCTTTCTTTCTGGTAAGAGTGTTGTAGATCGTCAGTTTGTTTTCCATATTATCTCTTTGTTGTTTCTTCAATCAATTGGAGGAGCCGCTCCACAGCATTCTCCTCGGGGATATTTTTCTCTATGCACTCCTTGCCGCGATAGAGGCTTATCTTTCCGCGGCCTGCGCCCACGTAACCGAAATCGGCATCTGCCATCTCGCCCGGTCCGTTCACGATACAGCCCATGATGGCTATCTTGACGCCTTTGAGATGACCCGTGGCGGCTTTAATGCGTGCTATTGTCTCTTCAAGATTGTAAAGTGTCCGTCCGCAGCCCGGACATGATATGTATTCCGGTTTGCTGAACCTTATACGTGCACCCTGCAGTATGGCCTCCTCAGTGGATTTGATCTGAGCGGCGGTCATATTGGGGTTGGTCAGTTTAAGGTCACCTGCCTTGCCGTCAATGAGCAGCGCACCGGCATCCATGGCGGCGTGCAGCTGGAAATCTTCGAGCGAAGAGTCATTGTATGACAGCCGGAGTATGTTATTCTCAATTTTGGCCGATGCACGCACCTGCGCGCTAACGGCTGCATAATCAACAAGTTTGCGTGCTACAGGTATCTCTCGCTCGGGTGCTTCGGACAGAGAAACGCGAATTGTATCGCCAATGCCCTCGGCCAGCAGCGCTCCGATGCCTATTGCGCTCTTAATGCGTCCGTCTTCACCCTCTCCGGCCTCGGTTACACCCAGATGGATGGGGAATGCCATGCCCTCGCGGTCCATCTCCTTTACCAGCAGACGTACGGTCTCAATCATGACAACCGTGTTGCTGGCCTTGATGGAAATGACCACGTTCATAAAGTTCTGCTCCACGCAAATGCGCAGGAACTCCATGCAGCTCTCTACCATGCCGGCAGGCGTGTTGCCGTAACGGCTCATGATGCGGTCTGAGAGTGATCCGTGGTTGACTCCTATGCGTATGGCGGTGCCGTGCTCACGGCATATATTCAGGAACGGGATGAAACGGTCGCGTATGCGTTCAATCTCCTGGGCATACTCCTGATCAGTGTACTCCAGATGCTTGAACGTGCGTGCAGGATCCACATAGTTGCCCGGGTTGATGCGAACCTTCTCCACGTAACGGGCGGCCACATCGGCCACGGCGGGGTTGAAGTGGACATCGGCCACAAGCGGGGTATCAAAGCCGTGTTCAGTCAGACCCTCACGGATAAGGCGCATGTTCTCGGCCTCACGTGTGCCCTGAGTGGTCATGCGCACCAGTTCGCCGCCTGCCTGGATGATACGTATGGCCTGCCCGATGCAGCCCTCGGTATCCATTGTGGCGGTGGTGGTCATGGACTGCAGGCGTATGGGATTATCGCCGCCGATGGCGGTGCTGCCCACACGGACGCTTATGGTTTTCCTGCGGTTGTATACGGCCATTATCAGTTGGTCTTGTAGTTGTATTTTACCTGACTCAGCTCGGCGTTGGCCTTCTCGATCTTATCCTTGAGACCCTCCTTGTGAGCGGCCAGACGTGCAGCCAGATCAGCATCGGCTACTGCCAGAATCTGGGCGGCCAGGATGGCTGCGTTCTGTGCGCCGTTTACACCTACGGTAGCTACGGGAATTCCGGGGGGCATCTGGATGATTGAGAGCATGGCGTCCAGACCGTCAAGCATACCCTTGATGGGTACACCGATAACGGGAACGTTGGTGTTGGCTGCAATCACACCAGGCAGGGCTGCTGCCATGCCGGCTGCTGCGATGATGACCTTGATGCCGCGTGCCTGAGCACCCTTGGCAAACTCCTCAACTGCTGCAGGTGTGCGGTGAGCTGACAACGCGTTCATCTCAAACGGAACCTGGATGCTGTCCAGGAAGGCTGCTGCCTTCTCCATAACGGGCAGATCAGATGTGCTGCCCATGATGATACTTACTACTGGTTTCATATCTGTCATGTATTAACTTTTTCTCATTCTTGCTACCGGGATGCCTATCTGCTCGCGGTACTTGGCTACCGTACGGCGTGCCACCTTGAAGCCGCGCTCGGCAAGCATATCGGAGAGCTGCTCATCAGTGAGCGGGTTACTGTGGTCCTCTGCATCGGTAGCCTCACGCAGTATCCGGTGTATCTCCTTGACCGATACCTCCTCGCCGCTGCTGGTCTTGACTCCATCGGTAAAAAACGCCTTGAGCGGGAATGTGCCGAACGGGGTCTGCACATACTTGCCGCTGGTTACGCGTGATATGGTGGATATGTCATATCCGGTCTTCTCGGCCACATCCTTAAGGATCATGGGCTTGAGCAGGGTCTCGTCACCGTCCTGGAAGAACGGACGCTGCAGGTCGATGATGGCCTGCATGGTGCGGGTCATGGTCTGCTCGCGCTGCTTGAGAGCCTGGATAAAGCCACGGGCCGAATCCAGCTTGCTCTTTATGTAGACGGCGGCGGCCTTCTGGCTGCTGGTGCCCTCCTTTATCTGATTCTCCAGCATCTCGGAGTATTCACGGCTCACGTGAAGTTGGGGGATATTGCCGTTGTTCAGGGTGAACCTTATCTCCTCGTCATAGTTGTCAAGCAGGAAATCAGGTATGATATGCTGGCGGCTGTGTCCCTCCGTCTCACCCAGAGAACTGCCCGGACGCGGATTGAGTTTTACTAGTTCTGCAATCACGGCATCGGTCTGCTCCTTGCTCAGTTCCAGACGGGCCGATATCTTGTCCCAGCGCTTGTGGGTGAACTCATCGAACATGGTGCTTATGATACGCTCCTGGAGTTCCTTGCTCTCAGAATCCGGCTTGCGGCGTATCTGAATCAGAAGGCACTCCTGCAGATTACGTGCGCCTATGCCGGCGGGGTCAAACTCCTGGATCACCTTGAGAACCTGCTCAATCTCATCAGTTGATGCATCGGTGTCGTGATAGAACGCCAGGTCATCGGAAATGGCCTGCAGATCCTTGTCCAGAATACCGTCATTGTCAATTGAGCCTATGATATAGAGCGCAATCTTCATCTGACGCGGGGTCAGATCCTGCTCACGCAGCTGCTCGTAGAGTATGTCATAGAATGACCGTGTATCGGCCAGCGGGATATCGGCAACCGGACCGCCTCCTCCCTGTCCACGCTCATACCAGTCATCATCATCGTCACCCCAGTCATCACGATCATCATTCTGTGAGCCGTAATCCTCATTGCCGTACTCCAGGTCATCATCCTGTACAGCCTCATCATTGTCAGTGGCCGATGATTCCGCGGGACCGTCCTCAAGAGCGGGGTTGTCGCCCAGTTCGGCACGCACATGCTCCTCAAGCTCCAGGGTAGAGAGTGCAAGCAGACGGGCCTCCAGCACCTGTTGGGGTGACAGGGTCTGAATCTGCGTCTGCGTCTGGACCTGAGTCTGTATGTTGCTTAAACCGGGCATCCTGAAGAATCAATAGTGGAAACTGCTGCCTCCTATGAACTCACGTACCAGTGATGTGGGCGGCAGGTTCTGGCTTGGAATGGTCTTGAACAGCTTGAGGAAATCCTTGAGCTGCTGTGCCTTTGCATATTCCGGACTGTTCTCGGGAACCTCATCCAGAAGCGGCAGTACCATATCCTTGATAACCGCAATCTCAAATATCATGGCCGAGTTGAACATGGCGTCGGCATTCTCCTGGAAGGGGAATATCCATTTCTCCTCACCGGCACGAACCGACGGCCAACGGCTCAGCGTATCCTGTGCCGAGTAACTGCGATACTTGTGGTCACGTGTGATACGGCGCAGCAGGCGGTTATCGGTAGTGGGGATATAGTTGTGCTGGTCAATGCGTATGCATGTCAGGGCCGATACATATATCAGGAAACGGCAATCGGCCGGTATGTCAGGCATCAGGTCGGGGTTGAGTGCGTGGATACCCTCAATGAGCAGGATGTCATTGTCACCCAGGGTCATCTCGGGGTCAGTGAACTCACGTACGCCACCCTTCTTGAAGTTGAATCTGGGGGGCTGGATGCTCTTTCCTGCCAGCAGATCCTTGAGCTGCTGGTTGAAGAAAGGCAGGTCAATTGCGTAGAGTGACTCAAAGTCATGCTCGCCGTTCTCATCCAGCGGAGTGTGGTCACGGTCCAGGAAATAGTCATCAAGTGACAGTACCTTGGGAGTGAGTCCGTGTGCCATGAGCTGAACCATAAGGCGCTTGCTGAATGTGGTCTTGCCCGATGATGACGGACCGGAAACCATTATCAGCTTAAGACCCTTACCCTCATTGCGGCGTTCCACAATCTGGTCTGCTATGTGTACTATCTTCTGTGACTGCAGTGCCTCGGCCACGTTTATGATCATGTTGGTCTCACCCTTGGCAACGGCCTGGTTGAGCCTGCCGAGTGTGGAGAAACCAAGAATGCGCATCCAGTCATGATGCTCCTTGAATATCTCGAACATCTTGTCCTGACGGATAAGCGGCTCCAGCTGCTCGGGGTTGTTCTTGTCCGGCAGACGTACCAGTACGCCGCCCGACATGGGCTCCAGACCGAATACCTTGAGGCATCCGGTGTTGGGAGGAAGTATACCGAAGAACCAGTCCGGCAGGTCCTCAAGTGTATAGTAGCTGGTGTAGATGTTTCCTATGCTGCGCAGCAGACGTACATTGTCCTTACGGCCTGCACGCTCCATGATATCGGCCACATCAGTGGTGTGGGCCGTATGCTTTACGAACGGAATGTTTCGGCCGATGATACTACCCATACGCTCACTTATGCTGGTAACGTCATCATCAGTGATGTCACGGCCTATCTCCACGGGGCAGTAGAAACCCTTTGAAATGGCATTTGAAACCCTGATCCTGCTTCCGGGATAGAGCTCGGAAACTGCTTTGTAGAGCACAAATACAAGTCCCAGCAGATAGGTGCGGGCACCAATGCTTGTGGTTGCGTCAAGAAACTCCACGTCACAGTCCTCATAGACCTTTGCTTCCAGGTCCTTGACTTTGCCGTTGGCGCATACGCACATGGGACTTCCCTTGAGTTCAGGGCCAAAGATGTTGAATACTTCCGCGAAAGAGATACCGGGGTCGAAACTCTCAGTTTTCTTGTTGTTAATGCAGTAGATTTCCATTCTTTTTCAGGGCTTTCCGTTTGAAATCTCAAAAATACTGCATTTTTCGGTATCCTTAAAGCCCTTAAAGCAAAAGTTGAATATGTTTAACTCTAAGATATATACTATAAACAACAAAGCCACTCGGTTGAGTGGCTCTGTTTTTATTCAATGTAAAGTATTTTTCCGTCTTTTATGTAGAAACCGTTCTTGGGAATATCCATAACCGGAAGACCTTTCAAGTCATAAATAACACCTTCTTCACGGTTAATGACAATTCTTTCAATTTCGGTAGTACCCCCTCTGCGGACAGCATATCTGACAAATGTTTCCTGTGGTCCCATGATCAGGGATTTATTCCTGAAATAGACGTTGTATGTCTGTGCATTACAGTTTTCTATTTCCAGATTGAAAGGCTGGTAGTGGAACATCATGGTTGAATCCTCATAGTTTATGTCAAACCACAGGAAAACGCACTCATCTGTCACGATGTAGTTCAGATAATCGGGCTGGGCTCCGTTTCCCATATAAACACCTTCAGCCTTGAATTTGCCGTCATTTGTAAGTGAAAATTCTACATCCTTCCATTCGCACTCATTTGCGGGGGCAAATTCTATTCTGTCGGACCTGATGCTGCCTTGATCAGTAACAGTCACCTGACAATACTGCATATTGCTTCCATCCGGAGATTCTACACCAATAGACCTTGTGCCGGACTTAAGAGCTGTAACTAATCCATTCTCATCAACAACAGCAACATAATTGGTATCAACTCCATAGAAACGCATCCATCTTACCTGTGCATCGGCAGGATTGATATGTAATTGTTGGCTCTCTCCAACCTTGAGAGTGATTTGATTCTCCTGAAGAGTAAAACTTGTGACATGAGTAGTGTCACCCGGCTCTTGACCAAAGGCGTATGTCCCCATCAGGACAAAACACAAAACTGCAAACAGATTCTTTTTCTTCATCATTTCTTTTCAATTAATTGGTTATGCTGCGAATATATATAAAAAAACATTAACTTCGCGCCACAAATCTAAATGACTGTAATTTATCAAATATAAAAGGAAATGAAAAAACTGAATGTTCTGATGGCTGTTATGGCCGTTGCAGTACTGGCCTCTTGCGGCGGTACTGGTGCTGGTACAGGTAAAGTTGTAATGAAGGACGTTAAGGACACTATCTCCTATTCAATCGGTATGGGTCGTGCTATCCGCGTCTATAAAGATCAGCTCTCTTATGAGATGATTGATTCTGTAACTATGAAGGCCTTTGTAAAAGGTTTCATGGAAGCAGCCAAGGATCCTGAAGATAAGGCTAAGCTGGCTTATGCACTTGGTTTTGAGATTGGTTGCCAGGAAATGACTCAGGCATTTGTCGGTTTGAGCTCAAATCTCTTTGGAAACGGTGAGGAGTTCAACAGGAACAATTATATAGCAGGTTTCTGCGATGCTATGCTTGATAACTGGAATGTTATGACTTTTGATGAGGCCGATGCAACTTCAAACCGTCTGTATGAGGCTCTGATGTCAGCACAGTTCTCAAAGGTTCGTGATGAAAGCGAAGCTTTCCTTGAGGCAAAGGCTAAGGAAGAGAAGGTTGTAAAGACAGAAAGCGGCCTTATGTATGAGGTTATCAAGCTTGGTGACGGTGGTCCAAAACCTACTGCTACCAGTGATGTTGAGGTTCGTTATCGCGGTGAGCTGATTGACGGTACCGTATTTGACGAGTCAACAACTCCTATCACCCTTAACCTTGGTGGTGTAATCAAGGGTTGGACCGAGGGCCTTCAGCTTATGAGCGTTGGTGACAAGTACAGATTCTACATCCCTTCAGAGCTGGGTTACGGTGAGCAGGGTGCAGGTAACGACATCAAGCCCGGTGCAGCACTGGTATTCGAAGTCGAGCTTGTAAGCATCAAGTAATTTTACTTATAAATACAGCGGGAGGGGGCATATTTGATGCTCCCTCTTGTTTTTTGTCATTTTGTAAGCGTCAGGATGACAAGATATTGAAATAATGCCTACTTTTGGGTCAAAATAACATTGGATTTCCATTTAATGCTTACAATATGAATCCTAAGAAGCCCATCTCTGCAACAGAGCGCATGGATGCTCTTGATAGAAAAATTCTTGGTATCATATCGCAGAACGCACGTATTCCGTTCCGCGATGTAGCACTTCAGTGCGGTGTTTCACGTGCTGCCATACACCAGCGCGTGCAGAAGATGTTTGATGACGGTGTGATAACCGGCTCAGGTTACCATGTAAATCCGCGCAGTATCGGTTACAATACCTGTACATACGTAGGTCTTACCCTTGAAAAGGGTTCCATGTATCATCAGGTTGTAGCTGAACTTGACCAGATTCCTGAGGTAGTTGAGAGCCATTTTACAACCGGTCGCTATACCATGATGATAAAGCTCTACGCACGTGACAACTCACATCTTATGGAGCTTATCAACGGCCGCATTCAGGAGATAAAGGGTGTCACCGCAACAGAGACCCTTATTTCACTGGATGAGAGCATCAAGAAAGAAATTCCCATAGAATAATGAATAAGGCTCAGCAGCTTGAATCCGGACTCCGTTCATTGGAATCCGGCATGGACGTATTGAGTTTCCATGCTCCCGTGATAGGTATCAGCGGTAATTTCAGGGAGGGAGACTGTACTCTTGCCCAGGCGTACTACATGTCTGTGGTGGAGGCAGGCGGAACACCTGTTGTGATTCCTTCATATGACAATGATAAGGCGCTGGTTTCACTGCTTGACACTTTGGACGGCATAGTTTTGTCCGGAGGAGCCGATATTGATCCCGATTTTCTTGGCGAAGAACCATTGGACTGTGTCTCCATCAACCCTCGTCGCGACAGGCAGGAGCTTACGCTGGTGCGCCTGGCAGCTGACCGTCAGATACCTGTACTGGGTATTTGCCGCGGAATTCAGGTGCTGGCAGCGGCTCTGGGAGGCAAGTTGTATCAGGATATCAAGACTCAACATGACCGGCCTTGCATTGAGCATAGCCAGACCATAGCGCGTGGGCTTCCGTCACATGAGGTAAAGCTGGAAAAGGACTCCCTTTTGTATGGATTTTTCGGTAAGGAGACACTTGCAGTGAATTCTTTCCATCATCAGGCGGTCAAGGAGGTTCCGGCGGGATTCCGTGTTACGGCATCGGCCCCGGACGGCATTATTGAGGGTATGGAATCAACCACATTCCGTCCTATTCTGGGTGTCCAGTGGCATCCGGAGTGTTTCCTGCTGGAGAATGACCGAACCATGCTGCCCATTTTCAGTTGGCTTATTGAACAGGCTGAACTCTACCGCCGTGCCAAGGAACTCCATTCCAAGACAATCATACTGGACAGCCATTGCGACAGTCCTATGCTGTTTGATGAAGGGACTCATTTCTTTGAGAAGAATCCCAAGATGCTGGTTGACCTGCATAAGATGCACTTAGGCCGTCAGGATGCCAGTTTCATGGTTGCCTATCTGAAACAGGAAGGACGTGATGAGGCGTCTTTGAAAGCGGCAGTCGCCAAAGCAGACCGTCTGCTTGACCTTATAGAGGAACGTATAGGTGAGTGTGGTGGCAAGGCTGCGCTTGCCACCACCCCTGAGGAACTCTGGCAGAACAAGTTCAAGGGCGTGAAGTCAGTGGTCAGGGGCATTGAGAACGGATATGCCATCGGCCTTGACATAGATAATGTGGACCGTTTCCGCAGCCGTGGTGTGGCATATATGACGCTGTGTCATAACGGTGACAATGATATTTGTGATTCACATAAGGGTAACCATGAGCATGACGGACTCTCGGAGTTCGGAAAGCGGGTGGTGGAGCGCATGAACAAGGTAGGTATGATGGTTGACCTGTCTCATGCATCCGAGAAGAGTTTCTGGGATGCGTTGGAGTGCAGCAGCAAGCCAATTATCTGCTCACACTCATCCAGCCGTGCCCTTTGTGACCATACCCGCAATCTGACTGATGAGCAGATGCGTGCCCTGGCATCATCGGGTGGTGTTGCCCAGGTTTGCATGTATGGCGGTTTCCTTAATAAGAAGGAGGAAGATGCCACGGTGAATGACGCAGTCCGTCACATCATGCATATGATTGACGTGATGGGAGTGGAGCATGTGGGAATAGGTTCTGATTTTGACGGCGGAGGCGGTATTCCGGGTCTGGAGGATGCCTCATGGTTTGTATCGCTTACCGGGAGGCTGATGGCTGAAGGTTTGACTGATGAACAGCTGTCACTCCTGTGGGGACGTAACTTCCTCAGGGTCTGGAGTGCTAACATCGGCCTTTGACGCCTCTTTCCTGGCTTTGGCGTTGGCTCTGATCTGACGGTATTTTTCCTTATTCTTTTCGCGGCGGTCCTTGCGTTCCTGACGCTTACGCTCTTTCTTCTTTTTCTCGTCCTCGACCTGCTGGGCTTTCTTGGCAAGGCGGTCCACGTTCTTCTTGTGGATATCCTTCTCCTTCTTCTGGGTCTTGTTCTTGGAGAGCTGGTCAGGTTTCTGCTCGGTGAGCGGCATATCATCTACATACCATGTATCAGTCTCATGAGTCCAGTCCTGCTTGAGTTCAAAGCTGCGTTTTATGTACCATACACTTTCTGCGTGGCGCTTTTCCTCATACTCACCGGTGTCCCACTTGCCGTTGCCGTTTGCATCGTCAAACATGGATACAAAGTAGGTTGAGGGTTGGAGCAGGAAGAAATCCACACTTCCGTTTTCAAGTTTCTCACTTCTTACAACCTTTCCGTTGTTATGCAGACGTACTGTATAACCGGGCTTGGGATTGGCTACATTGACTGTGAGTGTACTGTATTTGCTCAGGGCGTTGAACTTTAGAGTTGATTCTTCCAGGTCATTGTGAAGACCGTACAGGCCCTGTACACTGGCCGAGTCAAGTACCAACTTGAATGTCTCTTCCGGTTTCCACTCGCCGTAGATGTAATAGGTGAGTATGTCAACAGGATCCTGCTCGATTTCAAAAGGTACGGTTTTCCAGACAGTGTCAACCTTCAGATAGAGATGTAAAGCTGTATCTGAAAGGAATGTTACCGGCTCGGTGAATGACAAGGTCACATCCTGGTATAGGCTCAGTGTGCTGCCTGCCGTCATCTTGCAGTCCAGGAACTTGATCTTGGGCTTAAGCAGATTTGCTATGCCGATGGAGTCACCTGCACGCTCCAGACGTTTGAGCTGTTTTTCCAGGTTCTTCTGCTCTTCTTCGGCCTTGCGTGCCTGCTCCTTGAGTATCTGTTCCCTTGTTTTATTGGTTACCAGATTGAGCGTATCAGTTCTTGGAGACAGGTTGTTGGTGCTGTCTGTTGCAAGATAGGTTATGCTGATGCTCAGGGTATCCTGATAATAGACGGCTGTATCTTTCATCCAGAAGAGCAGGGTGTCATAACGTTCGGTGTGCTGCACGATGTAGGCATCGGCCTCATCAAAATTAAGACCCTTGATCTCTGGCATTGAATCCAGCGGGAGAGCGAAACGCAAGGTGAACTTATCATGTGTCTTGCGCTCGTATCCGGTCATATATTGTTGTACCGGCGTCGGGGTGAAAGCCAGCAGCGTTATGTCATTGGGAAGGAACTGGGTAAAGGCTACGGTGACGGTTGTATCAACCTTGCCTTCATCAGTGTAGAGGGTATCCACACGGTATCTCAACTCGGATGTGGGTACTATGACCGAGTCCATCCATGCTATCCTCTCGCTGCGCTGGGAGTAGCTGAATGACTGGTCCATGTCTGTCACGGCATATACCCTGTATCGGCCGGGGGCTATACCGCGGATGGTGAAATGTCCGCTGGCATCGGTCCTGGATACTCTTTCAAAGGGTTTGGTCATGAATGCCGAGTCGGAGAGGTCGCTGTGAAGACCTACCGTCATACCTTTAATAGGTTCAAGGTCATAGGCATTCAATACGTAACCTGATACCTCCATGGTGTCAATGGCATCGCCGGTACTGAAACGGAAGCAGAAATCACCCAGGGGATTTCCTTCATTGTTGTCGACGATACCATCGGCAAAGTCGATGGAGTAGGTTGTGTTGGGTCTGAGTGAATCAAAAAGTTCTACGTGAATCTTCTTGCCGGTCACTTTGATCTCGGGCTGCTCGAGCTGGGGAGGTGATACCACCACCTTTTCACTGGCGTTCTCCAGTTTGATGAACTCGTTGAAATCAATGGTGACCTTCTTGCTTTTAACGCCTGTAGCTCCGTTTGCAGGATGGCTTGAGGTGATTCTGGGGGGAGTCTCGTCAAACGGACCTCCGTCAGGATTACCTACAGCTGCACAACCTGACAATGCGGCAAAGGCCAGTAGAGCCGATGCCGCATTGTAGATAGTACGGGTTATGTCGCTTAAGCGATGATTCAATCCTTGAACTTTTTGAAGATGACGCACGAGTTGTGTCCGCCGAATCCGAATGTGTTGGACAGACCGGCGCGCACCTCTCTCTTCTGCGCCTTGTTGAAGGTGAAGTTCATTCGGTAGTCAATCTGCTCGTCCTCATCACCCTCTTCATGGTTGATGGTGGGCGGGACAATGTCGTTCTTGACGGCAAGCACGGTGGCGATTGCCTCAATGACGCCGGCACCGCCGAGCAGATGTCCTGTCATGGATTTGGTTGAACTCAGGTTCATGTCATAGACATGCTCTCCGAACACAGCCTTGATGGCCTTGCATTCAGCAATATCTCCAAGCGGAGTGGATGTACCGTGCATGTTGACATAGTCAATGTCAGACGGCTGCATGCCTGCGTCCTGAATGGCCTCCTGCATAACACGGATAGCACCGTTACCCTCGGGATCAGGGGCTGTCATGTGATATGCATCGGCTGTAGCACCCCATCCTGCGACCTCAGCATAGATTTTGGCGCCGCGTGCTACGGCATGCTCATACTCTTCAAGTATAAGGATACCGCCTCCCTCACCGAGTACGAATCCGTCGCGGCTGGCGCTCATGGGGCGTGAAGCCGTCTCAGGTGAATCATTACGGGTGGAGAGTGCGTGCATTACGCCGAATCCTGTTACGCCACAGTCACCCAGTGCAGCCTCGGCACCACCAGTTACGATGACGCTGGCCTTGCCCAGACGAATCAGGTTCACGGCATCGATGATGGCGTGGGTACTTGATGCGCAGGCTGATGATGTAGCGTAGTTGGGTCCCTTGAGCTTGTACATGATTGAAATCAGACCGGCTGCAATTGAACCCAGAATGCGGGGTACAAAGAACGGTGTTACCTTGAGTTCCTGACCAAGTTTCTTCTGTTCATGGATGGTATCTACACCCTCTTCGAAGGAATCCACACCGCCGATACCGAAACCAAGGATGACACCTATGCGGTTGAGATCCTCCTTTTCAAGGTCAAGGGCTGAATCCTTGATAGCCTGGACAGCACTTGCTACGGCAAAATGACTGTATTTGTCAAGCTTGCGTGCCTCCTTGCGGTCCATGTATTCAGCGATGTCAAAGTTCTTGACCTGACATCCGAATTTGACCTTGGTCTGTATGGCGTTTGTGTCAAAATTGGTAATAGGAGCGGCGCCGCTGACACCTGCTATGGCATTATCCCAGAATTCGGGGATAGAATTACCAAGAGGGTTGACGGTACCGAGTCCGGTTACGACAACTCTTTTAAGATCCATCTTATGTGAAAGAAGATTGCCGGATTACTTTGTAGCTGCTGCGCTGATGAGCTCGATAGCCTCACCTACAGTTGTGATCTTCTCAGCCTGATCATCGGGAATTGAAATACCGAACTCCTTCTCGAACTCCATGATGAGCT
>JAEEGG010013620.1_pt1 | contig 17368 bp, 15 predicted proteins | sample 9134161 | NCBI WGS metagenome assembly JAEEGG01 (sample SAMN16246543, study PRJNA631951) | gut metagenome | biome: gut microbiome; feature: rumen; material: CR-attached | host: Bos | place: Iran: Karaj | collected 2018-10 | reverse complement strand
CTGCTTGAGGTTCTGAAAGACGACGTGAAGACCTGTAAGCCTATCCGCTTCGACGGCAACGGCTACTCTGAGGAATGGGTAGAGGAAGCCGCTAAGCGCGGACTGGATGTAGAGAAGTCATGTCCCGTCATCTTTGAGCACTACCTCGACGACTCAAGCATCAAGATGTTTGAGAGCACGAAGGTGATGAACAAGAAGGAGCTGGAGGCCCGCAACGAGGTGAAATGGGAAATGTATGTGAAGACGGTACAGATCGAGGCCCGAGTGCTGGGCGACCTGGCCATGAATCACATCATCCCTGTGGCTACCCACTACCAGAGTAAGCTCATCAAGAACGTGCAGGGTATGAAGGAGGTATTCCCCGCAGAGCGTGCCGAACGCCTGTCTACCCGCAACATGAAGCTGATCGAGGAGATTGCAGAGCGTACGGAGAGAATAGAACAGTTGGTAGAGGAACTGACGGATGCCCGTCGTGTGGCCAACCGCATCGAGGATATCCACGAGCGCGCCATCCAGTATCACGACACCGTTTGTCCCCACATGGAAGCTATCCGCAAGGAGATTGACAAACTGGAACTGATCGTGGAGGACGGCCTCTGGACACTGCCAAAGTACCGCGAACTGCTGTTTATCAGATAAGACAGAGTCGCTCGAGCTTTGCTCGCTTGCTACCGAAGGGACGCAAGAACTCTTATTTAAAGACACATTAACATAAGAACAGATTCTGTCTAAAGACAGAGTAACATAAGAACAGACTGACACAGATGGAACAGGACAAGCTGAACGAGGTGCTACAGAGAAACGTAGCCAAACTGTCAAAGCTATCGGAACGCGAGCGTGACATGATGCCCGCGGGTACAGCTCCGATGCCTAGTGTAGAAGAGGTAAGACGTATTGTGAGTCTGTGTAAGGACATTATCTTCACCGACTATTTTCACAAGCGTCAGAGCGATGAGAAGATGCGCTCTTACCATATCGGCGTGAGCATGGACGAGCTCTACAACTTGCTGAAACGCCAGATAGCACGCGGCATGCAGTTTTGTGAGGACTGTGACTGTTCTGAGGAACAGATACTCCGTTCGGCAGAAGACCTGGCCCTGCAGTTTATTGACCAGTTGCCCGAGGTGAAGCGCCTGCTCTATACGGATGTGGAGGCTATGTTCCAGAGTGACCCAGCTGCCACCAACTATGGTGAGGTGATTTACTGTTACCCCGTGATGAACACGATGACGCACTATCGCATTGCTCATGTGCTGCACCTGATGGAGGTGCCAGTCATTCCCCGTATCATCACGGAGCAGGCTCACTCGAGGACGGGTATTGATATCCATCCGGGTGCAAAGATTGGCGAATACTTCGCTATTGACCACGGCACGGGTGTGGTGATTGGTGAGACAGCCATCATCGGCAACCACGTGACGCTGTATCAGGGTGTGACACTGGGTGCTAAGAGTTTCCGCTACGACGAGAATGGCAATATGCTGAACATCCCTCGTCACCCGATCATCGAGGACCATGTCACCGTGTATTCAAACGCGTCTATCCTGGGACGTATCACCATAGGTCACCACTCTATTATTGGTGGTAACATCTGGGTGACAAATGATGTGCCCCCCTACTCTCGCATCCAGCAAAGCAAGGCTGTGGACCTGTCGTTCCAGGGAGGGCTGGGGATTTGAAAGTTGAGAGTTGAAAGTTGAAAGTTGAAAGTTGAAAGTTGAAAGTTGAGAGATAAAAAAAAACGAGCAAGGATTCTTGCTCGTTTTTTTGTTTTTTAGCGGATGTTGTCGTAGTAGTCTTCGGGCGACTCCACCTTTACCAGGTTGAAGGCGGCCAACTGCTCGCCAGTGTCGAAATTGTCGAAGTAGCCACGGAAACGCATCCTGCTGCCCACATAGTAGGTCTCGAAATCACGGATAATCACCTTCTGGCCATCATCATAGCGCAGGATGATCTTGCCATCGCGTACCACCCAGTCGAAATACACCTTCGTATAGCGGCGCGTCTCGTAGTTATAGTCAATCTCATAGCCGTCGCCACCCTTGCTCCATGAGTCGGGCTGGCGGAACATGATTTCCGTGTCGTAGTCGTTGGAGGCATAACCACGGTAAGAGTAGTAGTTGCCGGTGATAGTACCCTGCCATACGCCCTCCAGGTCGTAGGCCAGGTCACGGTCTTCATCACAGCTGGCTAAGGTCATCACGGTCATCACTAGGATGAACATCATCTTGGTGTAAGTGAAAATGGTTTTCATAATAGCTTTTATTGTTGTTTAGTGAATATAAAATTTCTCAGCATGATTGAGGAAAGAAGTGTCAAGGCCGAGAGGCCCTGTGCCAATACGAAGAAGGCGTTATAGCCCAACGCATGTACCAGTGGGCCGGCCACCAGGCACCCCATCAGCAGGGAGAGGGCCATGAGCGACTTGCCGCACTCGCGGTAGTGGGTGAGCTTCAGGTAGGACAGGTAGGCGGCGAAGCCCAGTCCGTAGGCCAACTGGTCTACCAGTACGCCGGCGCCCACCAGCAGCAGATCCTTGGGTTGCCAGTAGCTGAGGGCCACATAGACCACGCAGGGTATCAGCATGCAGAGCGTCATGGGCATCAGACAATGGTAGAGTCCGAAACGACGGACAGCCTTCCGGCCCAGGAAACCGCCAAAGGTCAGGGCCACGATACCCACGATACCCATCACGAAGCCAAACTCCTGGGGCGACAGGCCCACACCGCCATTGCGGAAGGTGTCTATCAGGAACAGGATGCTCACCTTGCCCACCATAGCCTGCGCAAAGGCGTAGAAGAGCAGGAAGAACACGCCGTGATACCAGCCACGCTGTTTCTGTGGCAGGGAGGGGGCGTCATCAGCCTCATCCGCACAACGTGTGCGGGGCAGTGTCCAGATGTGCCAGAAGAAGAGCAGCATGAAGAAGCCCGACAGGAAATAGAACAGTACGCGCCAGGCATAGAGCATGTCGTGGCGGTAGAATATCTGCAGGTTGCCTGCCAGCACCAGCAGCACACCCTGGCCCACGACCAGGGCGAATTTACGGAACAGTTCCTGGACAATGGAGTGATGAGGGGCCAAGGGGTGCGAACGCGAGAACTCGTCGGCCGCCACATTATGCAGGGCGGTGAGCCAGGATATCAGGACCAGCAGGCCCCACATGGCACCTTCCACCGACAGCAGACAGGCCAGGAAGCCGAAGGCCGTGGCCAGGAGGAACTGCGTCAGCAGGATCCACAGACGGTAGTTCAGCACCCGGCCTACCCATGGTTTCCACCACACTTTCAGCACCCAGGGCAGGTACATTACGGACACGCCACACAGACAGGCACTCATGGTCAGGCCCATCTGGCGGAGCATCAGCAGTACGATGACAAAGATAACGACGCGTGGCATCCCCTTTGCGAAATACAAAGAGGAGAGCCATGGTGTCATTCTGCCCTGATTGCCCATCATGCCTTATTTCTTTTTACCAAATTCAGGGTCGATCTTCACGAACCAGGCCACCAGGAAGGTGACGCCACACAGCGCCATGACAATCAGGAAGAAGGTCTGATAGCCCACCGCATCCTTCAGGAAACCGGAGAACATGGCCGGTACCTGCAGGCCCAGGTACGAGAGACCTGTGCAGATAGCGTAGAACGAGGTCTTGAACGGACCCATGCTGAAATAGAGCATATAGAGGGTGAGCGCCGTGAAGCCAAGGCCATAGCCAAACTGTTCGATGAAGATGCACGAGCTGACCAGCACCATGTTATCGGGCATGGCATAACTCATATAGACATAGACCACATCGGGCAGGGTGATGGCACATACCATAGGCCACAGCCAGCGCTTCAGTCCGTCGCGACTGGCCAGCCAACCTCCGACGATACCGCCCAGCAACAGGCCGATGAGTCCCACGGTGCCATAGCTGATACCATACTCGGCCAGCGACAGTCCCAGTCCGCCATCCTCCTGCGAACGTGTCAGGAAGGTCTTGCTCATGGCATTGAGCAACGCCTCGGGGAAACGGTAGAACATGATGAACACCACCGCACAAAGCAGTTCGCGCCAGGGCATGCGGGTGAAGAACACCTTGAACATATCCAGCAGGCCACTGGCCACTTCCTTGGCCGTCACGTGATTACGCACATCGGCATCCGACCTGGGCATCAGGTAGCAATGCCACAGCCAGAAGGCGATAAACAGGGCCGCTACGCCATAGAACACCAGACTCCAGGTAAAGGCGTTCCGGTCTGGATAGAGGGTCTGCAGATAGCCCGCCAGGGGTACCAGCGCGCCATTGCCGAAGATAACCGCCAAGCGATAGAACGTGTTACGGATACCTACGAACCAAGCCTGCTGATGTTCATCGAGTTCCAGCATATAATAGCCATCAGCGGCGATATCGTGCGTGGCACTCGAGAAAGCCATCAGGAAGAAGCAGAACATGGTGCCCTGGAACCAGAAATCCGTGTTGAGCGTGAAGGCGATACCTGCCAGGGACGAGCCCAACAGCAACTGCATGGCCAACACCCACCAGCGCTTCGTCTTACACAAGTCGACAAACGGGCTCCAGAAGGGCTTGATAATCCACGGCAGGCCCAGCCAACCCGTATACAGACCTATCTCGGCATCGGTCAGTCCCATCTGCATGTAAAGCACCACAGCGACAGATGTCACAATCACATTTGGCAGTCCCTCTGCCATATAGAGCGTGGGTATCCACGCCCAAGGATTACGTTTATTCATCATATTAGTATTATTTGTTTTTAGTATTCCTGCTTTATTTCTGCACCTCTATAATAATATAAGAGGATATCATCGTAATCATAACCTTTCTCGCCCATCACGGCAGCACCTATCTGACAGAGACCTACGCCGTGGCCCCATCCACGACCTTTGAGAATGAAACGTCCATCGCGCTTCTCCACCTTGAAGGCACTGCTGTAGAGATGCGTCTCACTGAGGGCACGACGGATCTCGAGTTCCTTGCCAATGATGAATGTTCGTTTGCTGCCCACAATCTGCAGGCGCCAGATACGTCCACTCTCACCACGATCCAAGGGCACGAGGTCCAGAATATCACCCAGGTCGAGTTTCGTCTTGCGGTTCACCAGTTCGGTAAGTTCCTCCTGCGTATACTCCACACGCCACTCGTAGAAATCGGGCGTCTCCTGGTCATAGTCATTGAGCACCTGCGAAAGGATACGCTTGTCGGAGGTATGACAGAAGGGGTCGCTCACTGACACCAGGTAAGGTTTCCTGATATTCTCCCAGCAATACTGGAACTCCTCCGTCTGACCACCGCAGCATTTCGAGAAGCGGGCATCACAGAGTTCGTTGTCATAGACCAGCACCTGTCCGCGGGTAGCCTTGATAGCCTCGGCCACAGCAGGCGACGAGGCACGGGTGATACCCTGATAGCGCTGACAGTGGTCGTCGGCACAGACATCAAACAGCGTATGGTCCTCACGGTCGTACCAGCGAAGCAGTTCGTCCTCCTTCTTCACAAACGAGAAGAAATTATTATCCTTGCGCTCGCCACTCTCGGCACGTTTCTTAATCTGATAGAGCAACCACGAACGGGAGATGACGGCATGCGCCTTCAACAGTTCTGGCGAAGAGGTGGCACTCATCTCACTGGAAATCACACTTTCCAGGTACTGCTCCACAGGCAGTTCGTTGATAGCCAGCACCTTATCAGCCTCAACCACCAGGCGGAGCGTGCCACGGAACGTCTGTTTCTCCTGTCGTTCCCAGTGGAACCCTACACCGATGGTGACATCATGGAGTGTGAACGACACCTCGTCGCCCTGAGGCTGGAAGCGCAGCTCACGATAGTTCTGGCCACGCCAGAGCAGTCCGCCCTCAGCCAGTTCCACGGTCTGGAGACCCGTGATGGTCTCACCTTTTGCGGCATAGTCGCCATTCAGGCAGAACACAATCTTCTGTCCGCTGACGATACCCACGGAGACCTGTGGCTCCTCACCCATCTTCGACAGGCGTTTCACATTGACCACATCCTTCTTCAGGCGCTCCTTCAACGCCTCCATCTCATCGTCAGAGAGGGCACACTCCTTCAAGATAGCCTCAGCCATATCGGGCGTGATGCGGTCGAAGTCCTCACGGCGCGGCGTGATGAGGTAGCCCGACATATCCAGGGCACCGGGACTCACCAGCAACTGTTCGTCGCCAGTCTTGTAATAGCAGTCGGGACGGTGCTTCCTCCTGGGGAATACCACCGAGATAAACTCATCATCCACATGCCATGCCACGACATTCATCATGGGCTCCGTCTGTTCGGGCAACTTAGGCAGGGCGTGATAGAGCGTGGCAAACATACGTTCACTGCTGCGGCGGCTGCGTGCACGGATCACCAGTGCGGCACAGGGATAATCCTCTACCACACTGAGCGTGGCATCATCACCGCGGCGGGCCACCTCCGTGAGGTTGCGCGACAGGCGTTGCCACTCTTTCTGCAAGGGAAGGATACCCGAGGTACCTGCCTGCAGATGGGCATGGTCGGGTGCCGAGGCACCACAGAGCGGTCCGTTATAGAAGACCATCAGTTCGGGATAATGTCCCAGCAACTGTATCATCTCGCCATACATACCACGAATCTGCTGGGGCTGATGCCTGCGGGCAGGAATGGTGAAATGCATGGGGAGGATGGGATAAGGATTCACCAATAGCTCGTAATCCACATCCTGCACTTTCGTCAACTGCTGTTCCGGACGATTCTTCCTGCACAGGAAACAAGGACGGGCAGCAACGGCCTCCTTGGTAATGGTGGCACCTGTAGAACAGATACGTGCGGGATTGAACTGTACCTCGAAAGTAGAAGTACCCACGTTCAACTCGCGTGTCTCCACATGACTCAGTTCCCGATAGCGATTGCGTGTCTCAGGCCACAGCGTCAGCTGACGGTCGAAATAGCGATCCAAAGGTGACAGTTGAGAGTGGAGAGTGGAGAGTTGAGAGTTCTTGGCCTGGCGTGCCTTGATTTCAAGGGTGCGCAGACGGTCCTTATACAGGTTGTTGGCATTGACCTTGTCTACAGAGAGGGCGGCATCACTATTGCCTCCCCAGCGGCGACAGAGGTAGAGCTCGTCGTAGATACGTCCGATGCGGTAGTTGCGCGAGAACCAGAGGCCCATGGCGTAGTCCTCACCATAACTGGTGTTGGGCAACTGCACCTGACGCAACAGGGGCGTGAAGAAAGCACGCGGCGCACCCAGGCCGTTGATACGCAGAGCGTTATTGGGTCCGTTCTCATCCGTCCACTCCTTATGGGCGATGAGTCCCGGCGGCAACGTATTCAAATCAAAGTCGCACATCCTATAAGAGCCCACAATCATCGCCGCCTTCTGCTTATAGAATGCATCCACGATAGTCTGCAGCGTCTTGGGCGAAGAATAGAGGTCGTCACTGTCAAGCTGTACGGCAAAACGTCCGCAACGCGTATCGTTAATAGCCATATTCCAGCAACCACCGATACCTAAGTCAGTACGTTCGGGAGTGATGACATGGAGTTTCTTACCATGATACGACATCATCTCATCCAAGATATCCGAGGTACCATCAGTAGAATGATTATCCACTACGATGACATTATACTTAAACTTCGTTTCCTGCTGCAAGGCACTCTTCACGGCATCAGCAATCGTCTTGGCACGATTAAAGACGGGGATAATGACAGAAGCCTCCAGTTCAAAGGGCTGTTCCTCGAAATCCACATCAACCAAAGCCGTTGTATCCACCAATGCACCGATAGTCTCTAAATGGCGTGTTGCCACCTGTTCCATCTCTATCTGCACCTCACGGTTGGCGGGGTTCACGTAGTCAAACTGCTTTTCACCGGAAGCACGTGTATCGCGTTCCACCTCGGTATAGAGCAACTCATTCAGGTGGAGTATCTGGCCCTGACGACTCAGGTAGAGACGCAGGTCGTAGAGTCCGCCATACTGATATTTTGCCGTGGATTCATGAGCCCACTGGCGCAGCATGTCGCCACGAACCAGCCACAGTGAACCGAAATCGAAGTCATCGCGTACAGAGCCCAACTGGTAGTCGATGGCAGGGTGTTTCTCCGTCTTCCACTCACCATCCATCTCCTTCTTCTCGTAATGGTCGGCATAGACCATCATGGCACCACTGTCAGAGGCCACCTGCACCATACGTTCCAGGGCGCCCTGTCCCAGTTGCAAAGAAGCATCCTTCACCACCAGGGCCACATAGGGTGATGCCGACTGAGAGGCTATCTCACTTAGTGATTCGCTGGAGCGCATGCCATCAACAAACCACACATCCTGTACCAACGTGCTTGTTAGTAGTTCCGTCTTTAGTTGTTCTGCCTGTCGCTCATCCGTACAAGGCAGGAATATATCTATGTGTTCTTTCATTCCGTAAATAGAAAAAATTTCTGCAAAGATAATAAAAACCCTGCATTTCGCAAAAACTTGTGCTTATTATTTTATGAATCGCGCCTATACAATAATAAAAAAGATTAAACACTTTGCTAATTCAACATTTTTTCGTAATTTTGCACCTTACATGGAAAAATCGGCCAACGATAGTAATACAAGCAAAAAGAGACTGCTGGGTCTGACGACTGCGGAACTGAAACAGGTGGCGCAGCAGTTGGGTATGCCTGCCTTCACCGGCGGACAGATAGCCAAGTGGCTCTACGAGAAAGGTGTGATGAGCATCGACGAGATGACGAATCTCTCGAAGCAGAACCGCGAACGCCTGAGCAATGAGTATTGCGTGGGCGCCATGCCGCCTATAGACTGCCAGAAAAGCGTGGACGGCACCATCAAGTACCTGTTTCCGGTCATGACCGTATGTTGCAACACCGCCACAACGAACCAACCCACGAAATTCGTCGAGACCGTTTTCATCCCCGATGGCGATCGCGCCACGCTCTGCGTGTCAAGTCAGGTGGGCTGTAAGATGAACTGTCTGTTCTGTCAGACGGGCAAGCAGGGCTTCGAGGGCAACCTCACAGCAGCCGACATCCTGAATCAGATCTATGCCCTACCTGAGCGCGACCAGTTAACCAACGTGGTGTTCATGGGTCAGGGTGAGCCGATGGACAATCTGGACAACGTGCTGAAGACAACAGAGATTCTGACGGCAGCCGACGGCTACGCCTGGAGTCCCAAGCGCATCACGGTAAGTAGTGTAGGCGTGAAGAACAAGCTGAAGCGTTTCCTCGACGAAAGCCAGTGTCACGTTGCCATCTCCATGCACTCGCCCCTGCACGAGCAGCGCCTGTCACTGATGCCCGCAGAGAAAGCCATGAATATCAGCGAGGTGGTAGAACTACTGAAGCAGTATGACTTCACCCACCAGCGTCGCTGTTCGTTCGAATATATCTGTTTCAGCGGTCTTAACGACACCTTGGAACATGGACGGGAGATAGTACGATTGGTAAAGGGACTGGAATGTCGAGTCAACCTGATTCGTTTCCACCAAATTCCCAATGTAGACCTGCCAGGTGCCGACCTTAGCAGAATGGAGCTGTTGCGCGACTACCTCACCGCCAACGGTGTGTTCACCACAATTCGCGCCAGTCGCGGACAGGACATCTTTGCCGCCTGCGGACTGCTTAGCACAGAGAAAAAGAAAAATCAAAAACAATAAATATTATGGAAGAAAGAAAGATTCGCGTAGCCATTACGCACGGCGATATCAACGGCGTGGGCTATGAAGTCATATTGAAGACTTTTGCCGACCCTATGATGCTGGAGCTTTGTACGCCCATCGTTTACGGATCGCCCAAGATTGCCGCCTTTCATGGCAAGACATTGAATATAGACACGCCTTTTACCGTTATCAAGAACGCAAAGGATGCGCAGGATGGCAAACTGAATATGCTCGCTGTTGTCGACGACGAGACAAAGATAGAACTGGGCATCTCTACGCCTGAAGCCGGCGAGGCTGCCAAGATAGCTATCGACAAGGCATTAGAAGACTACAAAGCCGGTCTGTTTGACGTGCTGGTTACTGCTCCTGTGAGCAAGAACAGCATCAAAGGCTTCAATGGTCACACCAGTTATATCGAGCACGCCCTCAACGACGGCAAGAAGGGACTCACCATCTTGACCAACGACGACCTGCGCGTCGCTTTGGTAACTAATAATGTGGCTATCAAGGATATCGCCGAGTCTATCACCAAACAGAAAATCGTGGAGAAGGCCACCATCTTCCATCAGGCACTTCGTCGCGACCTGCGTGTAAACAGTCCTCGTATCGCGGTATTGGCACTCAACCCCCGTTGTGGCGAGGATGGCGTGCTGGGCGATGAGGAGCAGACCGTGATTACCCCTGCTATCAACGAATTGGCCGAGAAGGGTATTCAGGTATTCGGTCCCTATGCTGCCGATGATTTCTTTGGTCGCAGCGCCTACTACCGTTTCGACGGTGTGCTGGCAATGTATCACGACCAAGGACAGACACCTTTCAAGGCTGTGGCCTACGAGAACGGTGTGCGTTTCACTACCGGTTTGGATCTGATTCGCACGGCTCCCGCCCATGGCGTGAACTTCGCCGCAGCAGGCAAGAATATCACAGACGAACAGTCGTTGCGCAACGCCATCTACGTGGCTATCGATGTATGGCGCAACCGTCAGAACTACGACGCCCCCTACGAGAATCCGCTGCCCAAGCTCTACCACGAGCGTCGTGACGAGAGCGAGAAGGTGCGTTTCCACAAGAAACCCGAAGAATAGTCCGTCGTCTGTACGCCTACACTCCTAAAAAAAATCTGCCAATTTTGCAGCCGTTTCAAAAAAAATATGTAATTTTGTCAGCCAATTATGAACAACGCTGAGTTACAACGCATCAAACAGAGATACAACATCGTGGGCAACTGCGAGGCTCTGAACCATATTCTGGACGTCGCCCTTCAGGTAGCGCCCACCGACTTGAGCGTGCTCATCGTTGGTGAAAGTGGTGTTGGTAAGGAGATTATCCCTCGTGTCATCCACGACAACTCTCCGCGTAAGCGTGAGAAATATTTTGCCATCAACTGTGGCTCTATCCCAGAAGGCACTATCGACTCAGAACTCTTTGGACATGTAAAGGGTTCTTATACAGGTGCCATCAACGACTCTCCCGGTTATTTCGGCGTAGCCAATAAAGGTACGCTATTCCTTGATGAGGTGGGCGAACTGCCCTTGGCCACCCAGGCCCGATTACTCCGTGTACTCGAGACAGGCGAATATATTCCCGTTGGTGGGACAGAAATCCGCAAGACCGACGTACGCATCGTGGCTGCAACGAATGTCAATATCCGACAAGCCATCAGCGAAGGTCGTTTCCGTGAGGATCTCTATTATCGCTTGAACAGTATTCCCATCCAGATGCCTGCCCTGCGTGAGCGTGGCGAGGATATCGTACTGCTGTTCCGTCTCTTTGCCATGCAGATGGCAGAGAAATACCACATGGAGCGCGTCAGCCTGACTGACGAAGCCAAGCAGATGCTGATGCGCTATAAGTGGCCGGGAAATGTCCGTCAGTTGAAGAATATCACCGAACAGATTTCCGTGCTCAGTCAGGAGCGTATTATCACGCCCCAGATTCTCTCCCGTTTCATCCCACAGGATCAGGAGACCACACAGTTGGCAGTTATCAAGAGCAATAGCGATCACTCGTTTGAAAACGAGCGCGAGATACTCTACAAGATTCTCTTCGAACTGCGAGGCAACGTCAATGATATGCGTCGCGAGATGAGTCAGTTGAAGAAACAGATGGAGGATGTGAAGACCACTCCGACCTCTCCCATCCAGCCTATTCAACCTATTCAGCCCATCTCATCTATCCAGCAGACGATGCTTGAGGATGCCGAGGCAGAAGAGTATATCGAACCCACCCCCGAGCAGGAGAACCTGAACCTGAGCGACCTGAGTCGTCAGATGCTGGAGAAGGCGCTGGAGCGCAACAATGGCAACCGTAAGAAGGCGGCACAGGAACTGGGTATCAGCGACCGCACACTCTATCGCCGACTGAAGCAATATGGTCTGATGCTGGTATTCTTCATCACCACACTTTTCATGTCGTCATGCTACACGTTTAATGGTGCCAGCATCGACTACAACAAGACAAAGACCATCCAGATTGCCGACTTTCCCCTACGCACCACTTATGTGTGGGGACCTATGGCTAGCATCTTCAACAACCAGTTGAAAGACCAATATGCCAACCATACCAAACTCATTCAGGTGAAACGTAACGGCGACCTGCAAATCTCTGGCGAGATTGTCCGTTACGAGCAGCGCAACAAGTCGGTATCTTCCGAAGGCTATTCAGCACAGACAGAACTGTCGATGACCGTCAACGTGCGCTTCACCAATAACGCCAAGCACGACGAGGACTTTGAGCGTCAATTTACAGCGACCTCTACCTACGAGACCACGCAGTCGCTCAATGCCGTACAGGAAGAGTTGGTCACTCAGATGGTCAAGGAGATTACCGACCAGATTTTCAACGCAACCGTAGCTAACTGGTAACAGAATGGATATCGTAGAACTCATAGAACACCCTGAGAGGATGGACCGTGACTCGCTTTACGAGTTGCGCTCTATGCTGGCACTATATCCCTATTTCCAGACGGCACGTCTGCTCATGTTGCAGAATCTATACCTGCTCCACGACCCATCCTTCGATCAGGAACTACGTCGGGCAGCTATCTATATTACCGACCGCAAAGTTCTCTTCCAGATGATTGAGGCTGCCCATTACAAAGTGAAGGCCGTCTCATCAACCGACCCCCTACATGCTGCGGGCAATACCCAGCAGCAAACACCAGAAGAGCGCGACAGTCGTACTATCTCCCTGATTGACGACTTCCTCGACTCCCTGCCTAAGGAGGAAGAAGAAATATCACAGAAAAAAGGCAAGCGCAAGCCTACGCCAGCAGATGCCGCAGTAGACTATGTAGCCTATCTCCTTGAGAGTGAAAGCGATGAGGACCGCGAGAAAGCTGCCGAGGTGCCACAACTGATAGGTCACAGCCTCATCGACTCCTTCATAAATAATGACAAGGGGAAGATTGTGCTCAATGAGACCCCTACCCTCAAGCCAGAACTCGACGATACCACCCCAGATACACAAAATGGTGTGCAACAAGGGTATTTTACGGAAACTTTTGCCAGAATTTACATCAAACAGGGCAATTATTCCAAGGCTTTAGAAATTATTCAGCAATTAAGTTTGGATAATCCGAAAAAAAATGTTTACTTTGCAGACCAAATACGCTTCTTACAGAAATTAATAATAAATAATAATAAAAAATAATTAACAACAATGGGAATTTATTTTCTTTTAATCATCCTCATCGTGATTGCCGCCATCCTCATGGTAGGCATCGTGTTGATTCAGGAATCTAAGGGTGGTGGTTTGGCTTCAAACTTCGCCTCTTACAACCAGATTGGTGGTGTACGTAAGACCACCGACTTCATCGAGAAGGCTACTTGGACACTCGCAGGCTTCATGGTAGTTGTCAGCGTTGCATGTGCATACGTAGCTCCTAAGGCTCAGAGCACCAACCTGATTGATCAGGTAGAGGTTAACACTGCAACCAGCCCTGTTAATGCTAACGGTCTGGAAGCCAGCCCCGTTGAGGAGGCTCCTGCAGCAGCTCCTGAGGCAGCTGAAGCACCTGCTGGTGAGGAATAATTAAAAAAAGTACGCAATTTATTTGGTCAATTCAAATAAATTGCGTACCTTTGCACTCGCTTTCAAGGAAGCAACCAACATGGTGCCCGTAGTTCAGTTGGTTAGAGCGTCAGATTGTGGTTCTGAATGTCGTGGGTTCGAGTCCCACCGGGCACCCCAAGAAAAAAGTCCTGTAATCCAAGAGATTGCAGGACTTTTACATTTCCAGAGCATGAGATTCTATGTCATAGGCATCGCGTAATCACAACATTGATGTGATTTCCGTCGTAAGTTTCATGCCAAACATACCGTTACTCAATTACTTCAATATAAAAACTAAATGGACGGAAACCGTCGTTACAACTAATCATGGCACTCATCGGGTTCTTCATCCATCCATCGAAAAAGTTGCCCTCGCCCATTGCCAGTGACTCCACAAACGACCTCATGGATTCCCATGCCGACGGGCACATCCCTTTGGGACGCTGCCCGTTGATGGAAATCCATTGCTGCCCGACAGTAACATCACATGTGTGCTCAATGGGGTTCTCGTATAGTGCCATCAAGTCTTCATAGACCGTTTGACGAACGGCTGTGATTCGTACCTTGTTCATAGTGTGTTAATTGTCTTTTGTAGCTCTTCCAGAAAAACGAGCGGCTTGGCAGCCGTCCATCTGTGCATGGTGAAATTGGAAAGAGATTCATGCTATTATTATTTTGTTATTATTGTCCCCGCACAGAAGGACTGTAGCTGTTCGCCCATAATGTCTTCCATCACCTTCAATGCATTGTCACCCGTGCAATGACTGGTGTAGAACCGTGTTTCAGGATAATTGCCCCTCAGCCTTTGAGCCAAGGCCTTTAACATATTCTCAGTCTCCAGACCATCCAACAGATGGAAGCCACCTACAACGGAATGAACTGGCCAAGGACATGCGGACAGAATATTCTCCAGTCCGCTATGAGCACAGCCCGTGAATAGCAGACTATCTATATATAGGGCCAGCTCGTGGCGGAAATCATCATGGATATAATCCCCATTAGCATCCTGAACATAGAGGTTTCGATTTCCCATGGGCATAGGATTAGTCTGTGGGAGATGGGCTATTACATGAATACCTTCTTGAATCTCGCAGGTCTGGTCTATCAAGACGAGTCTGTCTTTGTCTATCTCAGGCCACCCCGTGGTAATGCTATGCAGATTCCCTCGTTTAGAAAAGAACTGACCCCTCATGGCATCTGGCGAGACAATAACTTGAGCCTTCTGATTATGTTCCAAGAAGTAGCTTAAGCCGCCAGCATGGTCGCTATGTCCGTGAGAGATGAATACATAATCTACATCACAGAGATTAACACCCAACTGCTCCGCGTTTCTGACAAACACATCACTTGCTCCTGTATCAAGCAGAATCTTGTACCGCTCTGTTTGCAGAAAGATTGACAGCCCATGTTCTGTAGAGAGCCCACTGTTATTGCTTCGATTATCTGATAATACTGTCCACTTCATCTTATTATAATACACAGGCATATTTTTTTGCAAATATACGGTATTTTTTCGTATTAGCATCATATTTTACCGAAAACCATCTTTACAGTGGCTAAGTTTGCTATAAGATGTATAGCGCTATGGCAGCACAAGCTTCAGCATCGGCCAAAGCGTGGTGATGATTTTTAAGGTCGTAGCCGCAAGCAGCAGCAACGGTGTGGAGCTGATGATTGGGCAACATATGACCGAACTGGCGGCGTGAGGCTGTGAGGGTATCGTAAAAGCGATAATCGGGATAGTCCATCTGATAGACCTTAAAAACCGCTTTCAGGCACCCTTCGTCAAAGCGAGCATTATGGGCTACAAAAGGAATTGACGCAATCTGGTAGCGAAGATTATTGATTGTCTGTTGGCCAGAAAAAAGTCCGACATCTGATTGTTTGCTGCCATCGGTGCACAAGAAAATATCTGCGATGCGTTCTTCCAATTCCTCCCATACTTTTGAGAATACTGGAGCATCGTCTGTATCACATTGGCTCAGCCCATGCACCTGCTGACACCAATAGCTGTAGTAGTTTGGCTCGGGCTGGATAAGACTATAGAAACTGTCAGCAACCTGCCCATTACGCACCATGACTACTCCTACAGAGCAGACACTCGACGGCTGCTGATTGGCCGTTTCAAAATCGATGGCAATAAAGTCGCGAATCATATCTTCGTATATTTAACCTTCGGTCGATGATAGCCTTCTATATCCATTTTGACAGATAGCCAATTATTATAATATGGATCATGAGAATTGCAGGAATGCCATACTTAAACTTCTTATGCATCGTCTTATGGTGCCATACTCTCATACCCAGCCATGCGCCAATACTTCCTCCGATAACGGCAAACAACAGTAAGGTAGCCTCAGAAATGCGCCACTTACCCTGTCTGGCCTTGCTCTTATCTATGCCATAAACAAGGAAAGTCAGCACGTTTACACATACAAAATAATATAGCAATAATTCCATCATCCGTCTATTGAGCCATTACAGCATCTGACACCATCAACAAGGTTGCTGCCAAATAAAGCATATTTTTCGCATAAACACAATTAGATATGTTTGCGGAGCTACCTGTTTTTGCTGCAAAGTTACTTTTTTTTGCTGAAAAATTATCATTTTCGCCGTAAAATCACCATTTTTGTAGCAAATCAATGTCAGCGTAACATTCATTTTTATTCCTCCACAGTCGCTCAGGCAGCTGTGGAGGAATAGTTACACTGTTCTATTTTTTCCTCGCCAGATACTCTATCGCCAACACCGGCCATAGGGGCACTTTGCGGATGTTGGTTCTCACAGCAGGAATATCGCACAACAAGAAGATGGATGCCAGGAGCAGGGCAAACCAGATGACGTAGCCATAGACCTGCTTAATAGCCACAAGCATCATGGTGTGCAGATAGCTGTCGCCCATGAATGCCCCGAAATCAAATTGTGAGAGGTCGAGGTTGGTGAGTGTCAGTTGGCGACCGTAGTGCATCATGTCCTCATTCAGGAAATGCGAGAAGATGGTGGTATAGAAACCATAGCCCATAGCACCACCAAGATACATGTGCAGGATATTGAACACAAAAAGCCCCATGAAAAACATCTCAAGACTGGGTACCGATTCGTCCAAAGCCCACATCAGGGTGGGTGCCAGCACGCCATAGCCAAAGCCGCGGAGCATGATTGCCAACTGGTATTGCTCGATGTTCACCGCCATACCCAACGTGGAATACATCAGCAAGGCGTAAGCGCTGATGGAGAGGAAGGCTATACCTATCAGTTTCCATACCTTCCACTTCTGAACCTTCAACCAGTAGAGATCGAGCGCTATACCCAGGAACATGCCTGGCAATGCCCACATATATTGACTCTCCTTGGTGAGTTCTTCCAATCCGACGACCTCTGTATAGAGTATCTCTTCAAGTGTATGCTCGGCACCGAAAGCCAGTTCTGCCAATATGGTAACAATGAGAATGGGTACCACGTTGCGGCATTTCAGCAGGCGAAGCTCGACGTATGGATAGCGATTGTGAATCAGTCGGTAGAGGGTGAGTCCTGCAAAGATGAGTGCAAAAGCTCCCATCATTCTGATATGCCGGTTTGCGAACCACCTGTAGTGATCGCCATAGACAAAGATGTACGAGAACAGAAGCATCGTGACGCAGATGAGCAATGCCCCCTGCCAGTCGGTTCCTTTCAG
>JAEEGG010013617.1_pt1 | contig 17370 bp, 8 predicted proteins | sample 9134161 | NCBI WGS metagenome assembly JAEEGG01 (sample SAMN16246543, study PRJNA631951) | gut metagenome | biome: gut microbiome; feature: rumen; material: CR-attached | host: Bos | place: Iran: Karaj | collected 2018-10 | reverse complement strand
CTCCTCGTCAGATGCTTTCTCGGAGACATTCGCCCCAACCATTATCCTGGCGACTTCCTTCGCCGTGTAGGTCTTCCCCGTTCCCGGCGCGCCGGTGAGGATGACGTTGAGGTTGGACTCAAGAAGAGATTGGATGGTGGTCATCATTTTGTCCTCTGTCTTAACAGGTGAAGGAGTAAATTTCGCAAGTGCCTTTTCGAAGGTGTCATAGAGTTCCTGAAGCTTGTCAAGAATCTCAGGCTTAATCTGTTCGTCAAAGTCGCGGTCTTGACAGTTAATCTCTTGCGAGAGACGAACTCTAAAACTTTTAGTTAGTTTTCTGGTGTGTGTAAATCGTTTGCCTGTGGCGTTGGCCAATCTAATCAACTCTTCTCGAAGAGGAATGGTCGAATTCGGCCTATAGTCGTCCTCGACGTCCACTTGCACTCGAACCAATTTGTCGGGGTCTGAACTCTCGTTGGCATTAACCTCGTAGTGGATGTAAACACTGTTGCTTCCCCTTTCTTGATATTGAACGTATGTCGGGGCATTTTCATGGTTTTGGCAACGCTCCAGTATTATGCCATTTGGGAGTTGTAGGTTGTCGCTATCTTTGAGTCTGCGAATGACTTCTTCGGCTGCCATCGTTTTGCCTCCTTGTGCAACCTCCCGTCCGCACTCCTTTTCGCGGCGGGAGGGATTGGTTGTTGAAAGTGAAGTGGGTGAGTAGTTTACCGTTCGTGCCGCTTGGTGGGGGAATACTGGCAGCCGGAGCCGGTGGACGTGGAGCCGCACCATTCGCAGTGTTTCTCGTCGTCGATGTGTTCATGCGTCCGGTCCGGGCCGTACTGGCAGCCGTGACCGTAGCTCGTGCTGTTGCAGTGCCTGCATTTCGTGCTCATGTGGGGTTCTCCTCGTGTTGCTTTTGATTATGCCAGAACATCCCTTTGAAAATCAAGGATCATTCCGCACTGCCAGTCCCGAAACGCGCTCGGTAGCGTGTTCCGCGCAGTGGGTGACGGCGGCGTCGGAGGCCCAAAGGCTGATGCTTCCCTTCGTTCTCGTGATGGCGGTGTAGAGGATTTCGCGGGTGAGAAGCTTGAAGGAGTTGGCCTCCGACTTTTCCTCTTCCGGCTTTCCGTTCGACGAGGTCTTCGGCTTGCCGGGATTTGGCGGGAGGACGATCGCCACGTCCTTGAAATCCGACCCCTGGGCCTTGTGGACGGTTGAGGCGAATGCGAGTTCCGTTTCGGGCAGAAGCTCAAGCCGAACTGTCTTGTCTCCCGGCAGATGGAGAACCGTGGGATCGTCCGGCATCACGACGCCGACATCGCCGTTTTCAACCCCCAGCGTCCGGTCGTTCCGGGTGATCATGAGCGGCGTCGGACAGCCCTTCTTCAACTGCTTCTTGATCCACCGGGCGATCTGCTCCGACCCGAAGGGGCCGTGGCGCAGGGCACAGAGGACGCGAAAGTCCTCCAAATGGGCGAGCGCCTCCTCAACTGGGGTCTGCGGCTTGTCCTTCTGTCCCAGGTCTTCCGGGGACGGCTTGAACTTGGGGCTTTCGGCGAAGGCCTTGAAGCCCCGCTTGACAGTCTCCTCGAAACCGGGCCATTTTTCGGGGGCGAAGGCGTCCTCCTTGGCCAACGCGGAGAGATCGATGTAGGTGATCATCTCCGATCCTTCCTTTAGGAGGGTGAGCGCATTCTCCGGCCGCATTCCGTCCTTTCCGTTCACTGCGGCGGCGAGCTTCGCGATGGCTCCGTCAACCGGGAATCGTTTGCTCTCCACAAGGCGGGAGATTGAGACTTCGGAGAACGTGCAGAGGTCGCCGAAGACACGGCCGCGCTCGACGGAGGCGAGCTGGTCCGGGTCGCCGACGAGGGTGAGCCGGCAGGTGTCGGGGATGGCGTCGATGAGCTTCGCCATCAGCGGCAGGTCGATCATGCTCGCCTCGTCCACGATGAGCCAGTCGAAGGGGAGCGGGTTGCCATGGTTGTGCTTGAAGGTGGCGAAGTCGTAGTTCGGCCCCAGCAGGGAATGGATGGTCGTGGCCGGGGCGATGTCGATCTGTGCGCCCTTGATGGCTTTGGCAAAGGATTCCATCATGCGGGCCTTGGCCTTGCCGGTCGGCGCGGCGAGCCCCAGCCGGAACTCCGGGTTGCGGTCCCGGATGAACTTGACTGCCCGCGCGACTGTGTACGTCTTGCCGGTTCCGGGTCCGCCTGTGAGGATTGAGAAGCTGGCGTTGCACATCTCGATCACGGCGGCGCGCTGCCCTTCGTTGAGATCGGCGTAAAAGGGGTCGTCCGGGAGTTTCGCGACGTCGTCCGTCCGCTTGCCGGCGCGCTCGGCGACCCAGTCGCGGACACGCCGCTCATAGACCCAGTTGCGCCGCGTGTAGAGCAGGTTTCCGGCGACGACGAACGGCGTCCGGACGGTGTCGGGCGGGGTGTCCTCCTTCGCGAAGAACGCGATGTCCGGAACATCCTTGAGGAGCCGAAGCTGCCCGTCGTCGAGCGAAAGGCAGACGTTGCCCTCCTTCAGGTCGCCGATGGTCTCGGCGCAAAGTGCCGCCACGTCCTCGGCGTGGTCGTTTCCGCCGGCCATCCGGCGAATGAAGTCATAAACCGCTTCCTTCATTTCAACGGTCCTCCAATCCAAGCTCCTGGCACAGGCGGTTGAGAAGTCTTTCAGACGGGCGATCAGAGAATACGGGCGCCTCGCCGTCGGCGGCAATGCCCCGCAGGAAGTAGTAGAAGACGCCGCCGAAGTGCTTCTCCCATGAATAGGCCGGCCCCATCGTCTCCTTGAGGAAGCGGTGGAGGACGGCGGAGTAGAGCAGATACTGGAAGAAGTAGCCTTCCCTGGCCATTTCGTATTGGATGTGTTCCTTCGAGAAGTTCTTCTTCTTTCCGCCCACCTTGTTGGACTTCCAGTCGACGACGTACCAGCGTCCGTCATGCTCGAAAACCAGGTCGAGGAAGCCCACGAAGAAACCCTTCGGAATCTCCCGGTCCCAGTTCTCCACGGCCTTGAGGAATAGCGCTTTGTCGGGTTCCCCCGCCCATTCCTCCTTCAGAATCGTCGCGAGTTCGGGCGTGCGGTCGGCCGCCCCTTCCGAGGAGAAGTCGAACTCCCATTCGCTGAAGCGCTCGGACATTTTCACGGCGCGAAGCGTGAAGGGGTCGCCGGACCTGGGGGCAAGTCGCCAGTCGAGTGTCTTTTCAATCATTTTGGCGACGAGGCGGACCTGGTTGTCCACCTCCGTCTTGTCACCCCTGGCGAGGCCATGGAGCCGCATCGACTTTTCGGTCGCCTCCCGGATCGCCTCCTCCCCCGCGTCGAACGGGAGCTTCTCCAGGATGTCGTGCCAGCAGGTGCCTGTCCGGGCGCCGCCGCCGATATCGAAGATCGGATGTTCACTGGTCCCGCCGTCGGTCGATTCGTCGTCGGACAAGCCTCCGTCCGTGTCGCGGACATCGGCTTCCGTGCCAGCGCCGGCGACGTTGCCCGTTTCTTTGTTCTTCAAATCGTCCTCGTCAACCTTCGTCGACGGGGAAAGCGAGGAATAGCTACCCTTCCTCTTCGCTAGGAACGGGCCGTAGTCTCTGGGGACAAGGGCCTCCGCGAGCGCGTTTACGCCAGTGACCTCGCCGTCGGCAGGCGATTCGCCGCCGGTTTCGTCGTCGTCATCAAGCGTTTCGTCGCCGCCTTCCTCGTCGGCATCCTCGCCGTCGGCGTCCGTGGGTGTCGGCGGATAAGTCGACCAAAGGATCGGGGAACTGTCCTCGCCCTCGCCCGCGCCCTGGCGGCGCGCGTTTTCCAGAAGGGGGTCAAAGGCGGGAATGTGATTGTCCGGCGTGATGACGACCGTGCGTCGTGTCGCCCGGGTAAAGGCAACGTAGAAAAGACGTGTTTTCTCTGCCTCGGCTTCTTCTTCTGCGGCGGCCTGGGCTTCTTTGCGTCCCGCAAGGAGGTTCCCTTCCGCGTCATGATGGAAGCACGGCAGTTTTTCTTCTTTCTCCTTTCCGCCTTTTCCTCCCTTTCCGCCCTTTCCCACCGAAGGCACGGGGATGATTGTCACGGGGAACTCAAGTCCCTTCGCCTTGTGAATAGTCATGATTTGGACGGCGTCGGCGTCGCTTTCAAGTTCGCGGGCGTAGGCGTCGGCATCCGCCTCGGATTTGTCGCCAGAGCGATTGATGCGTTCCGCGAGCCAGTCCACGAGGGCGTCCGGCGAGGGTCCGCGCTCGCGGATGGCGTCGCCGGCCAAGTCCACGATCTGGAAGAGGTCGGCCAGCCGCCGCTCCCCGTCGGGCAACGCGGCGAAACGGGCGCGAAGATTGCACCCGTCCTCCAGTTTCGCGAAGGCGGCGTTGAAGCCGCGCTTCATCCAGGTCCGGTTCAGGTACCCGAAGAATCCGACCATTTTCGCGAAGGATTCGCCGTTCTCCGTTTCCATTTCGTCGACGGGGAAGGCGAAAAACGGCGTCATGAGCGCGGAGCGGATTTGTCGACGGCCCCCCAGTCCCGCCATTGCCAGAAGGACGCAGCGAAACGCGGTCGCAGTCTCGCCGCTGAAGACGTTCCCCGACTTCGAAACGACGGCGGGGACGCCGCGGGAGCAAAGCTTCGCGCGAAAACTGCGTGCCGCATCGTTGGACGTCACGAGAATCGCGATGTGCTTCGGGCCAAACTCCTCCTCGACGCCTTTGATCTTGATTGTCCTGCCGGCCTGCTCGGCGAGCGTTTCCAGCACGGTCTCGACGACGGCCTCGTCGCGGACGCCGGCATTGGTTGTGCAGACGATGCGGAAGGGGTGCGGATCTTCAATGGCGCCGTCGGGCGTGGCGATGGTCAATCCGTCGATTTTCCGCTCCGGCGCCGTCAACGGCTTTACGTCCTCCTCGTAGGGGATCGCATCGTCGCCGAAAGTATGCTTGACTGTCTTTCCATCAGGGTCCTTCAAGTCGCCGAAGATCTTGTTAACGGCTTCGACGAGGCCCGGTGTCGCTCGGAAGTTCTGGTCGAGCCAGTAGGTCCGGCCGGACTCCTCGCACATCTTCGCGGCGACGCGGTACGTGTAGATGTCTCCGCCCCGGAAAGCGTAGATGGCCTGCTTTGGATCGCCCACGAAGAAGACGGGCGGGCGTTCGTTTTCAGGAACGCCTTCCAAAAAGGCCTTCCAGAAGATGCCGTACTGGACGGGATCCGTGTCCTGGAACTCGTCCACGACGACGGCCTTGAACTCCGCCCGGAGACTCCTGGCCAAAGCCGGGCCGCGGATCGGATCGCCGAGAGTGCCGCGCACGGCGCGCAGCAGGTCATTGAAAGTCTGCTTCTCCCGGAGCGGCCGGTCATCCTCGTACTTTTCGACAATCTTCGCCGCGGCGGCGAGGCAGGGATCCTCTTCGCCAGTGGCCGGGTCTTTTTCAATGCTCCAGCCAGTCTTGCCACCGAGTCCGCTCACAGCGGCGACCAAGTTCTTCAAGGGGAAGGACGGCCGGTTGACGCTCCACCAATCCCGGGCGCGGCGTTCGAGCTCGGCGCCGCCGTCGTCCCCGATTTCGGTTTGGAACCCGGCGCCGGTCTCGAAGGCGAAGCGGACGAGCGCGCGCCGACAGAAGCCGTGGATCGTCGAGATGGCGGCCTGGTCGAATTCGAGCAGCGCCAGTTCAACGGCGTTTGTCGCCCGCCTGTCAGCCGATTCAAAAGTGCCGCCGAGTGCGACCCGCGCGCATTCGCGCAACTTCTCCAGCCGTTCGATCTCGTCCGGATTCAGTTTCGCCGTGTCGCCGGCGAAGAAGCGCTGCAGATTGGCAAACACGGTGCGAATGCGGTCACGCAGTTCCTTGGTCGCGTCATCCGTGTAGGTCATCACTTGGATCTGCGAAACGCGCAGCCCCCGCTCCATCACGAGACGGGCGCAGACGTTCTGGATGTTGTGGGTCTTGCCCGTCCCCGCCGAAGCCGCCACCAGGTGCGGCCCGTCTAGCGGGAAGGTCGGGGAAAAAACCTCCTCGCGGAAAACCTTTGCAGTCGTTTTCACTTTTCAGCGCCTCCCTTCTTGCCGTTGCCTCTCTTTTTCTTGAATATCAGGTAGGCGTTGTAGTCAAGCGGTTCCGCATACGCCTCCGGAAGTTTGTCCTCTTCGCCTTTGGTTTGCCGCAAGTTGACCGGCGTTTTCTTCGTGGCCAGTTCAAGTATCGTGCGGAGACGGCGTCTGGCCTCGTCATGGGGAACGGGTACCAGCAACCGTGTCACAGTCGGCCAGAACAGGATCCTGGAGGTGGGTCCTGACACGATTTGCCTTACGAGATGCCGAATCCAGGCCTTGATGAAGTCGGACGGGTATGTTTTGCCGTCAAAAAAGACCAAATCGTTGCACGTCTGATTCCCCGAGGCGTTCGTCAACATCGCCGGAGGGTGGAACGCCCCAACAATCCTGACGGTGCTCCCGCCGAGGTCGAAGGCGTCGGACCTGAACTTTTCCGGGGTTTGGGCAAGATACGACAAATAGTTGCCGTAAAGCGGGTCGTTCGGGCATCCGAAGTTCTTTTGGTCGTCCGAGTTCTGCGCAAAGCTCACGACCAGTGATCGGAATGTTTCGATGGCATCCGACGACACCGCCTGGCGAATCGCCGCCGCCGCCGCGCCGCAGCCGAATGCGGCGCCTTGCTCCACAAGGCGCTCCGCCTCGCTTTCGACGGCCTCGTCGGACAGGACCGCCGATTCCGTCAAAAGGGGACTTGCAGCCCAGTTCACCGCAATCTCGTCCAGAAACTCTTTGTCATCAAGAGAGGATTGCTTCAGACTGGGAAGGAGCAGGTGAAGCCGTTTGGTGGCAAGGAACCAATTCGGCCCTCCGCAGAAATCCGCCAGGTCATCCAGATCAATCTCCGTCTCACGCCCGTCGTCGAGCGGGAACGGGATGATCTGCGGCAGAGAATCCTCGCCGGTCATTTCACTCGCGTTTCCGGCTGCAAGGACCGCCGCAGCGTCATGATTCGCCTTTGAGTAGCTTCTGGGAAAGTCCCCGTTGTCGAGGAAGTACTTCCCGCTATAGGACTGGAGCGGGTGGACGTACGTCTTGACAGACACGTTGGCCTCCGGCGCCTGGAACCATTCAAGCAGGTCGATCAGGGGAACCGCCGCGGGAAGCTCCTGGTTGGTGTGGATGTCGCGGCCGACGTAGCTGAGGCAAAGCTTTCCGCGCGCGCCTAGCGCGGCCTTGAGGAGGGCCAGCGCATTGCGTTCGCGCGGCGTGACGTCGTACATCGTCGGGTACCGATCGATCAGATCAAAGGTCGGTCTGTACTCGTTGCGCGGAAAGGTGCCGTCATTCAGCCCGCAGATCCAGACGAAGCGGGCGGGAACGGCGGAGCCGTTCGAGAGCGGGGCAATGCGGACCGCGTCGCCTGCGGAGGACAGCGGCCGAATCCGGTCCCGGACGGCGGCGCCCACAGCCGCGCAGAAGACCTCGCCGGGAATCTTCTCCCCGGAAGAACGTCCGTCCGTCTCGCACGCCCGGATTGCCGCTTCGGCCGTCGCGTCGACGGCTCGGCGCAGGCCGAGGAGTTCACCAAGGGCGTCGTCGTTTTCCAGGTAGAAGTCGTCAATGGCGGAAAGAAGCCCTTCGCGCCAGTCCGCGGCGGCGTTGGCCTTCTGAAGGAAGCCACGGAGACGCATCAGACGCTTCGTGAACCGGAAAAGCCCGCCGACCAGGGTCGCGCGTTCCGACTCGACATGCCCCACGGGCAGGAGCTGCCCGAGCGCGCCGGCCTCGTAAAGGGCATCCTCGTCCTCGCGCTGGCCGAGCAGGGCGTCGAGCGTCAGGCGGTCGAGGCCGCGCTGCCAGGTGAAGCGACAGCGCTCCTCCTCCGACTTTTCCTCCAGCCCCAGGACGGACCTCACGTCGTCGTCGTCGAAACCCCAGTGGATGTTGTCTTTCGACACCATGTCGCGGAGGACCGAGAGGCCGTCGGCGTCGATCCCGAACTTGGCGCGTATTTCCGGGAGGCCGAGAAGGGCGAAGACCTTTGTGACCTCAAAGCGGTTCTTGCGGAAGTCGAGAAGTTCGCCGAAGGAATGCGCGATAGGCGACGAGGCGGCAATCCCCGCCGTGACGACGGGGAGGCCCTTGTCATCGCGTCCCTGGCCGTCCTTTCCGCCGAAAACGGCCTCGATCAGCGGCGAGTATGTCTTCCAATCGGCGCAGAGGACGAGGGCGTCGGACGGCTTCGCATCCTCATTCTTCCTGAAGAAATCGTGTAGCGCGTCGCGCGCCGCCTCGAGTTCGCGTCTCGGCGAATGGCAGACGTGGACCTCCGTGTCGGCGGCCTGGAGCGCGGCGAAGTCTTCGGCGTTCCCCAGCCACTCGCAGTCCCCGGCCGTCAGGTCGAGCTGGTTGGCGAGCATGCCGCGCGTCCCCATGGCGAGGGCGCCCAGCAGCCGGGTGTCGGGGGAGGAGAAGTCAGGGTCCTCGGGTTCTTTCTCCGGGGACTCCCCACTCGCCAGCGCCTTGCGGAGCAGGGCGGCCTTCTCGCGGATGGCTTCCCGCTTCGGGAGATCCTCGATCCAGAAGCCGCGCGACGGATTGAAGGTCCAGAACGTCACGGGGATTGCCTTCGAAATCCTCTTCAGCATTGCCAGATACGGCCACGGCGCGTCCATGACGTCGAAGACGTGGACGGCTGCGTAGCGCGGGAATCCGTTCCCGAAAGCCTTGCAGGGGTCGAAGTCCGGCGCGAGCGCCTTCGCGTAGTCCGCGGCGTAGGAACCGGCGTTCTTCGTCAGTTCGCGGTAGAGGAGGGCCTGCCAGCGCTCGTCCCCGCCGGACGGGATGTGCCCGCGCTCCCAGGCGGACAGCTTGGCGTGACGGGAGACCAGATAGTCGTCGAACATCTGCGCGAGGCGGGTCGCGAGGTCGAAGCGGCGGCGGTCTGCCGCGGCGTCGCCGCCTGCGGCGATGTAGTCGGCAAGCGTCTTGAACTCCGGGTCGCCGGCCTTCTCGCGGAGAATGGCGTCGATCCGCCACGCCATCACCCTCTTTGAGAAGGGATGGTCGGCGGGGTCGCGCGGCCCCGCGCCGGTCGCGCCCACGGCCGCGGCCAGCCAGTTGTTCACCAGCTCCGGCAGCGGCTTGAAGTCGATGTTGGCCAGGATGCGCCGTTGTCCAGGCGCGCGGTGCAGCAGGAACCGGTCCTTGAGCCAGTTTCGCGTGGCCATGTCCCCAACGGCTACGCAGGTCCGTTCAAACGGGTTCTGCGGGTGATGGGACGTCCATTCGTCGAGCATCTTGTCGGCCATTTCCTCCAGCCGATCGCTCCAGAAAACACGTAAACTCATCTTTGGTTCCTTTCCTTCGTTCGGACTGCCGGGCTATGCCTCGACCCAGCCCTTCTTGACGTTCTCGGCCAGATCGGCGACCCAGTCGGAGTAGAGGATGGTGAATGACATGGTTTTCAGGTGGTGGTTTTAGATTTCCCGTCGGCGGAGGCGGGGGTCGGCGGTTTGCCTGGGTCGTCGCTCCATTCAACCCAGCGGTTGCCGCCGTCGAGGTCCTGCAGTCGGCTCGAACGGCTTCCCTTGACGGCCTCCAGGACGGTGTCGGCAGCCAACAGAACGGCCTCGACGTGCGTGACGACGCCGACGAGCGTGCCTGACGTGCCGATGCGGTCAAGTACGTCGATCGCCGCGTCGAGAGATTCGCTGTCAAGTGTGCCGAATCCTTCGTCGAGGAACAGGTTCCCACAAGCGCCTCCGCCGCGCAGCGCGGCGAAGCCAAGCGCGAGGGCGAGCGAGGCGAAGAACGATTCTCCTCCGGAAAGGTTCGAGACGGGCCGCGTCCCGTCCTGCTCCGCGTCGATGACGCGCAGGGATTCGTCCCGGAGCTTGCCCGACTCCGTGAGGCTTACGCCGCCGTTAGCCCATGCGAAGCGATAGCGCTTGCCGGACAGGTCCTGCAGGTGCGGGTCCGCCGCCTGCACGAGATTCCGGAAGTTAAGCCTCTGCGCGAAGAGCTGGAAGGCCTTTCCTTCCTTGCCGCCGAGCATCGCGTCCAGCTCCTTCCAGTCGTCTGCCGCATTCTTGAGAGGGGCGAGCGCCTCCTTGTCCGCCTCGACCTCCCTCGCGAGGGCATCGTACGCATCAAGCGCGTTCTTGGCTTCGCCAGTCGTCCGCTCGGCTTCGCTCCGGACCGTCTCGGCGGAAGCGAGTTCGGCCTGAACGACCGTCTCGGCCCGGCGGACCGGGGGCTTGTCCTTGTCGCAATCGAGCAACTTTGCCTCCCTGTCAAGTCGCGCCTTTTCACCTGCGGTTCCGTCCGCGCCGTAGAGGCGAACGGATTCGTCGCGTAGGCCGCGCTCAACGTTTTCGAGATTCTGGAAATCGCCGTCGTCGAGCTGCGCGGCCTTCCAGTCCGCGTCCGTTGCGAACCCGGCGCCGGCGCGTTTCTCGTCGAAGTCGGCCCGAAGCCGCGCGGTCTCGGCCTTCGCCTCGGCCTCGTCATCCGTCAATTTAGTCCGGTCCGCCTGCCAGTTCGACAGATTCTCGTTCGCGGCATCCAAAGTGGCCTTTGCCGTCGCGGCCGCCTTGTCCGCGACGGCCTTTGCCTGGTTCAGTCGGTTTCGTTCGTCCTGCGGTCTTGCATTGCCGTAGAGGTCGGCGCGGGCTTTCTCGAGTTCGGCGAGCTTGTGCCTTGCCTTGTCGACCTCTTCCCGGGCCGTCTTCGCTGCGGCGTCGGCCTGCCTGGCGGAGTCCGTCAGACCTGGAATGGCGTCGGCCTTGGTCGCCGCATCCTGTTTCGCGGCGGCAGCGCCGGAGTTCGCATCCTGAATGTCCCTGGCCGTGGCCTTCTGGACGTCCTGCAGATGTTTCCTCGCCTTGCTTGCGGCTTCGGAGGCTTTCTGCCAGTCCCGCAGGAGCTCATCGGCCTTGTCCGCGAGAGCTTTGACGGCATCATTGCCGTCCTGGATTTCTTTCGCGTATTTTGAAGAGGGCGGCAGGTTGATGACAGGGAGCGCGTTGGCGTCCTTGTGGTGGATGACGCCGCAGACGGGGCAGGGCTGGCCATCGACAAGGTGCGCGCGCATGGTCTCGGCGTTCTGGCTCTCGGTCTGGACGGCGAGGAATCGCAGCGCCTCCTTTTCGTTCCGCTCCACATTCCACCTGACTGCGGCGGCATCGGACGTCTCCTTTGCGATGTCGTATTCACCCTTCTTCGCGGATGCGGCCTCGTCGAGTCCGGCAATCGGGGCCTGCGCCGCATCGATGCGGTTCTGCGCATTGCGGGCGCTGGCGATTGTCCGGAACAGCGAATCGGACTTCCATTTCGCGTCGGGCTCCACTCCGCCAGTCAGGAAAGCGTCTGCGGCCGCCGCGCGCTCGGCCGCCGTCCGCGCGGCAGTCTGCGCGGCGGAAAGATCGGCAGAAGCCTTGGCCGCCGCAGCCGTTTTCCCGACAAGGACGGCGTCAAGCCGTTTGACTTCGGCCGCCTGACCGGCGATGACCCCGTCACGTTCGTCGATGTCGTCGAGGAACGCCTTGCGGTCGTCGATGCCCTTAAGCGCATCGTCAACGGCCGTCCGTGCCTTCGCATCCTCCTCCTCCAGTTTGGGAAGGGAGGCCCGGGCTTTTTCGATCTTCGCGTCGAGCTGTTCAATCTGTTTGGTTAGATTGTGTTCCTTGGTCTCCGCGAGCGAGAGTGAGTTCCAGTTGTTTAGAAGGGAGTCCGCCTTGCGGGCGGCGTCGAGGCGAGCCTGGTCCGGCGCGAAGACGGCTTTGTCCCCGGAGAGTTTTCCCTCGTCCGCCACGAACGTGTTCCGGTCCATGTCGAGCTTGTCGGCGCGCTTCGTCCAGGCGAGTTCGCCGCGGAGTTTTTCCGCTTCGGCCTTCGCCTGGGCAGCGGCCCCGTCCGCGGTCGCCAGCTTCTCGGCCAGATCTTTGCGGTCGCCAGCCTTCTCCAGCTGCTCCAGCCGTGCACCGGCCGCCGCACTTTCCCGGTCGAATTCGGAGACGGCTTCGAGCTTGCGGCGGTTGATTTCTGCGCCGACGCGTCCAAACGCGGGCGAGTCGGTGACCTTCTCGAGAATCGCGGCGCGTGTTTCCTCGTCGGCCTTGAGGAACTGGTCGAACCGGCCCTGGGAGAGCAGGACGATGCGCGTGAACTCGTCGTAGGTGAAGCCGAGCCGTTCGGCGACGAGCGCGGCGCAGTCCTTCGCCTTTCCGCCCCCGTAGACGGATTTCGGCGAGCCGTTTGCCGCCAGGTCGGTCTCGTCCCACAGTTCGTGGCGGTAGGATTCAAGGCCTTTGGCGCGTGGCTTCCGGCGCTGGGCCCAGACGGCGCGGTAGACATGTCCGTCGCCGCCGCGGAAGCGGACGGCGGCGCGGCAGAATGCGGAGCTGCGGGACATGACCTCGTTCTCCGTTTGCGTGATTTCCCCCTCCTGTCGGGCGGTCTGGCCGTAGAGCGCGAGCGTGATGGCGTCGAGGACGGTCGTCTTGCCGGCGCCCGTGTCGCCCGCGATCGCGAACGTCCCGCCACGCTCGCGGAGCTTCTCAAAGTCGATTTCCGCGCGGCCCTTGAGGCTGTTGAGATTGGAGAGTTCGACGGAGAGCAGCCTTGGCGTCGCCCGGCGCTCGGAAGCGCCGCTGCCGGCGGCGGTCGCTTCGGACGGGACCGCTGCGGCGGCCTCGCGGACGAGGGGGAGCAGCTCCTCGCGGCGCGACGCCGTGACCTTCGCCGCGTCGAAGCGGAGCTTCGCGACGCCCTCCGGGTCGAGTTTCACGAACGTCGCCGGGTCGTACGCGGGAAGGGCAACCGTGTCCGTCCGCTCGCGGCCCTCGCGCAGGCCAAAGAATTCGGCGCCCGTTCCTTCGACCGTCTTCTCAAGGCGGGCGGTGAGCTCCTCGAGAGAGCCTTCGCCGCCGGTGATCTTCGCCGTGAACCATGTGGCGGCAACGGGATTCTCGTCCGAGTCCGTGCCGGGATTCCTCGAGACGAGGCGTTTCGCCTCGCCGACGATCTCGTCCGATGTCCCCTCCAGCACGTGGATCTTGCGCAGGATCTTCGGATCCACGACGATGTGGTCGACGGAGACGGCGCCATTGTCCGCGAACGTCACGAATGGGACAGACTTGGGCGTTGCGAGTTCGCCCGTCCCGACCGCGTATGGGGACCCGGCGTAGAAGGCGCTGCCGCATGGGACGGCGACGCCCTGCGGGATGTGCAGATGCCCGAGCGCGGCGTAGTCGGCCGTCGGCAGGGCGGAGGCGGGGACTTCGACCACGTTGCCGACGACCCGGATCTCCGCCTTCTGCGAATCGAACGCCTTCGCGCCCTGGACGGCGCAGTGGGCGACGACGACGAGCGGCGCTCCAGCGGGCGCGACGGCGCGAGCGCGCTCCGCAGCGCGCTCGAAGTGCGTGCGGAAGCCCGACTGGAGCGCGTCCGCCGGATCCGTTCCGGCTGGTGCCTCGTTGCGCAGGCGAGATTCGCGCAGGAATGGGACGGCCGCGACGGCGAGCGCACCGCCGTCCGCGCAGGGGACGGCGAACGTTTCATCGGCCTCGAGCGTGGGACCGTCCGCCACAATGCGGATGCCGCTGTGTCTCGCGAGTCCGCCAGCGCAGCGAAGCGCGGGAGCGGAGTCGTGATTGCCGGAGATGGCGACGACTGCGCCGACGAGCGGGTTGGACGGGTCGCGGAGGCGTGCCAGGAAGTCATACCAGACTTGGCGAGCGGCGGGCGAAGGGGCGTGTCCGTCGAAGATGTCGCCAGCCACGACGAGCAGGTCGGCCCTCTGCGACTCGTCGGCAAGGCGGTCGCAAAGCCAGTTGAGGAAATGTTTCTGTTCGGGGAGTCGTTCCCGGTTGTGGAGTGTGGCGCCGAGATGCAGATCGGCGAGATGGACAAGTTTCTTCATAGTGGTTGATATCCAAGTTGGAGTTAAAGGCTTCGCCAAGGACAATATAATACCATGACTTCAATCGGGTTACAATGCCAAATAGCCAGATTGTCCCAAGGTGCCGCGCCAGGCTATGCCTCGACCCAGCCCTTCTTGACGTTCTCGGCGATGTCGGCCTCCATCAGGGCGAGGAGCTGGTCCTTCGAAGAGGAGACGCGGATGTCGCGCTTCAGCGGGTCCTTGCGCCTGCTTCACGCCCTTGGGCGGCACGACAAGCGAGCCGTCGGGGTCGAGGCGCGCCGCCTGGCAGACCTCGCCAGCGGCGTCCGTGGCCACCACGTCGGTGTAGCCGTACAGTTTTTTCCTCTCAAGCTTCACGGGGACGGTCTTGAAGACCGTCCCTCCCAAATCGAACACAAGGGATGATGCCACTTCAAGTTCCTTTCAACGGTTGTCGGTTTGACGGTTTGATGGTTTAACAGTTGCGTTGTCGGTTGTACATTATTATATGCAACAAGCTCCGCGAAAACAAGGGACATTGACTTCCAAAAAATGCTGCGCCTCAGCCTCTCTGTAGAAGTTCGGCAGCGGGGATTATGGCGTCGAAGAAGCCGTCCGCCTCGACTGTTTTGGACAGTTCTCCGGCGTAGACGAGAACGGGGCGCTTGCTTACGCCGGGACGGACGGGAAGCCGCCTGATTTTCTCGGCGACTTCCGCCTCAATCTCCGGGCCGATCCGGTTCATCCGCTTTACTTCAATCACGTATGCGGTCCGGGCGGTCTGGACAAGCAGGTCTACCTGGCATCCGAACGGCCGTCCGTCCCGTGTTCGCCTGTCATTCCTGTATGGCGCGGCGGAGAGAACGGTCGCGTTCCCCAGCCCCAGGCGCGGAACCAGGTCCATGGCGTTGTTCACGATCAGGTTTTCAAATTGCAGCCCCGTCACGGCGGACCATTCCGGCAAATGTTCGAGAGATGCATGACGGTATGCGCCGGCCTCGATTTCGGAGTTGTGCGGGCGCACGTACTTGAGGTAGAAACGCGTGTAGTTGTCGCGGAGGCGGTATCTGGACACTCTCGCGTCCCGCCCTGTTTCCGGGTTCTTTCCGGGATCGTCCGTGATGAATCCGCCCTGTTCCAGTTCGCGCAGCGTCCTCGCGAAGGCGCCGTTCCGCCCGCGCTTCGTCGCCTCGGCCAGCTCCGCGCCCGACATCGGCCCGCCGCAAAGCAGGTCGAGTATCGCGCGCTTTTCCGGCACGCCCTTTCCGTAGAGCGGGTTGAAGATGGCGTCGAAGTCCCTGTAGAGGACTCCGTCGGGCGAGAAGCATGTCCGCCGGACGTTCTCCTCCGCGCTCCGGCCCGGATCCATCTCCTCTAGATAGCGCGGCACGCCGCCCGTCACCGAGAGGACGTCGAAGATCTCCCTGGAGTCCACGCGCTCCAGGACCGGCCCCCAGAATTCCGCGCACTCAGCGAGCGAAAGTTCGCCCAGCACATAGTCGCGCGAAAAACGCCCCGTGAAGCCTGTGTTGTTCAGGATGTTGTCCTTGATCCATCCGGAAACGGAGCCGCACAGGACCAGGATGAGCCGGTCGTGCCGGTGCAGCAGCGTCTCCCACGCCGAACGCAGAATGCCCGGGAACTGCGGATCGCACTGCCCCATCCACGAAATCTCATCAAGGAGGACGATTGTCCGCTTCGAGTCGTCGATTTGCTTTTCAAGCAGGCTGAACGCATCGTACCACCGCTCGCACGTCCTGAAGCCGCACCCCGTCTGGTCGTTGAGGACGGTGACGAAGTGGTCCAGCTGGTCCTGGTTCGTGACTGGCGCCTCGTCGGAGGGGGGCAGCCCCTCGATTTCGATGTAGGCGTCCGCCGTCCGCCTGGCGAACTCCCGGATCAGCGTCGATTTGCCAATGCGGCGGCGCCCGCGGCACGCCACAATGGACGACGTCCGCTTGCGCCAAAGCGTCTCCAAATCTGACAAGTAGTCCCGTCTTCCAATAAACATGGCTCAATCCCTTTCACAGTTAACATCATATAAACTAGCAGATTACGCCATGCCGCGCAAGACAAATCGTCGCGAAATATGTAAATGACAAATTTCGCGACGCAGAAGGACGGGCTTCGCTAACGCTAGCAACTAGAACTAGCAACTAGCGACCAGCCACTAGAACTAGCAACTAGCAACTAGCAACTAGAACTGGAACTCCCCTCCAGGCAGTCCGGCCAGCGGGCCTTCAGCAACTTCTTTGTCGCGGAGTCCAGTTTCTCGCACCCTTTGAACGCCTCCGTCCCCACGCTTGTCACGGAATCGGGGATCGTCACGGACTCGAGGCATTCGCAGTATGCGAACGCGGCCCACCCTTCCGTTCGGCCTGGGTCCCGCAGGGGCCTTCCCGCCGGGGGTCTTCTTCTTCGGGGACTTCTTCTTGGAGAACTCCTTGTTCTCCGCGATTATTTCCCGCGCCCCCTCATGGCCCTGCTCGGCGGCCTTGCGGAGCCATTTCCCCGCTTCGTCGTCGTTCTGCGCAACGCCCTGGCCATTGGCGTACATGACGCCGAGGTTGAATTGCGCCCTGGCAAGGCCCTGCTCGGCCGCCATCCGGTACCACTTCACCGCGACCGCCTCGATTTTCCGCACGCCAAGGCCCCGTTCGGACATAAAGCCGAGGTTGCATTGCGCATTGGCATGTCCCTGCTCGGCGGCCTTGCGGAACCACTTCGCAGCCTCCGCGTAGTCCTGCGGGACGCCCTGGCCTTTGTCGTACATGACGCCGAGGTTGTTTTGCGCATAGGCATTTCCCTGCTCGGCCGCCATCAGGTACCACTTCCGCGCCTCCGCGTAGTCCTGCGGCACGCCCTGGCCATTGTCATACATCAAGCCGAGGTTGCATTGCGCTTTGGCAAAGCCCTGCTCGGCCGCCATCCGGTACCACTTCACGGCCTCCGCGTAGTCCTGCGGGACGCCCTGAAGAGTTGAAGGGTCCGGCGTTGCCGTTATGGAACGGCGTCGACCACGAAGGCGCGCTGCGCGCCGACGGCGCCTAGGCGCCCCGTGGCGATGACGGAGCCAGAATGCGACAGCCGCAGCGGGGCGTTTTCAGTTGGCTTGTCGACGGCGAGGGCGTCGGCGTTTCCGGCGGCCGCGTCGAGAAGGGCGCCAAGCGTTATTTCGCGCGGCTCGCCAACGAGAACGCGAAGAAGGCCTTCGTCGCGCCAGGCGATGACATCGCCTCCGACGGCGGCGAAGCGGCCGTCGACAATCATCCGCTGCGGGATTGTGTCGACTTCCGGGAGCAGAAGTGCGTCACCCGGCGCGAGACCGGCGATTTCGGCGGCACCGAGCGCGAAGGAGGCCACTTCGACCTCGGCGTTCAGCACGATCTCGCGGACAGACGGGTGCGAAGCGTCGAGGAAGCGCAGCTGGCCGAGCGTCTCGGCAAGCGCGGGGGAGAGGGTGATTGAGAACGACACGAGG
>JAEEGG010013615.1_pt1 | contig 17371 bp, 13 predicted proteins | sample 9134161 | NCBI WGS metagenome assembly JAEEGG01 (sample SAMN16246543, study PRJNA631951) | gut metagenome | biome: gut microbiome; feature: rumen; material: CR-attached | host: Bos | place: Iran: Karaj | collected 2018-10 | reverse complement strand
TCTGAGCGTGTCGTTTTTCTGCAGAAGTTTTAGCCAATTGGAGACCCCCAAAATAAAATTAGTTAACTAGCAAATATATTAACAAAATATGTTTTTTATGTCAATGAAAGTATTATACACTTTATTAAGGTTTTGAAAAATAGTAATCACAGCTCCCCTTTCTCTTGACACATAAACATCATCTCATTATTATTTACTGTACGAATATTCGAACGGAGGCACAATATGGCTGGAGCTAGTAAAAACTCTCGTACTACTGTTGCAACACAAAAATTCATTTGCCCTGACTGCGGTGGCGAAATCATAATGAAAACAATGATTGAAAATGGCAGACTCAGAAATCAGGCTGAATGCCAGAAATGTAAACGTGTTGAAAGACGCCCTAAGGATTTCAAATAATAGATTCTTAGCTGCATAATGGAAACCGCTTGGTATCATGAGCCAGGCGGTTTTTTTTTGCGGGAGAGATTATCGGAGCAAGTCCGATAATGACAACAAGTCCGATAATGACAAGACTGGTTAATCAAAAATAAAGCTTTTGATTCGGGCTGTAACGTCGCTTAGAGGTTCGTAGATTTTTTTACATTCTGGCATAGAAGCTGTAAAGATAGAACCGTATCTCTTTTCGTAAACCCTTCTATCCAGAACAACAACTACCCCCTTATCATCAGACTTTCTTATTAGTCGCCCTATTCCCTGCCTGAACTTAATTACAGCTTCTGGCACACTAAGTTCCATAAAAGAATTACCACCACGTTTTTCTATTGCTTCTGCCCTTGCCACAAAAACAGGATCATTTGGAACTGTAAAAGGCAGCTTAACAATAATTACCTGCGAAAGTGATTCACCGGGAATATCTACGCCCTGCCAGAAAGAATCGGTTGCAAAAAGCACGCTTTCTTTTTCCTGTCTGAAGGCTTCGAGCAATTTTGCATTATCATCATCCCCCTGCTTCATTATTCTGCCTGAAAAACCTTTTAACGTAGCCTTTACTGTATTGCAGGCACTTTTTAACGATTCGTAGGAGGTAAATAAAACGAGTGTTCTACCCTGCGCCGCTTCTACCAGCCGTGCTATGGCCATTTCTATGTACTGCTGAAAATCAATATCTGTTGGAAGCGGAGAATCATTTGTAACTGCAAAAAGCATATTTTTTTCATAGGGGAAAGGAGACGGATATTCACCGAATAAAAGCTTATCTTCATAACACAAATCGGCGCCTGTTCTGTGCATCCAGTAATGAAAGTCACGGCCGGTTTTTAGTGTTGCAGAAGTACAGACAACCGTGCGCATTTCTTCAAAAACACCCTTATTCATAATAAAGGAAATATCAAGCGGGGTTTCTGTCATTATGATGTATTCGGAATCTTTACTGTCTACATTCATTTGAGGTGGGAGTCTTTTCTTTTGAATCCAATAGACGTTTTCGCGTTTTTCTTCCCAAACCGTAAAGTTTTTTAGAAGCAGAACATATTCATCAAGGCGGCGTAAAATCATTTTAGATTCCCAGTAAGATGGAATATCCTTATCATCATCATCTATACCGTCCATTATAAGCCTGATTAAATCTGTAAACTCACCAAGAGAACGCGACAATTCACCTACTGTAACAAGGAAAGGTCCAAAATCTCGAGCAGTACCTTCGAAAAGCCTTTTTGTTGATTCCATATTGAGCAGATCTTTAGCTGCAATTTCGTAATTAAGAACAGCATTTTTGATTCGTGTAACAAGCTCGTAAGCGTCTGCGGCTTTTTCTTCATTACTGGAAAGGATTGCCAGTGAACAGAGATGGCCTGCTTCTGAGTTTTTGCGCTTTCTGTACATCTGGTTCATCAGCTTGTTGAGCTTAAAACGGTTAAAGCTTTCGCTGAAAAAGCTTGTTGCGGCATTTTCTATTCCGTGTGCTTCATCAAAAACAACCCTGCGATAAGGTGGAAGAACAGCCGCATCATCAAAACCGGCACCAGAAAGCCTTGACTGTATATCTGCAAACAAAAGGTGATGATTTACAACAATTATATTTGCATCGGCAGCGGCTTTTCTAACACGCATTACAAAGCATTCATTTCTATAAGGGCAGCGCATTCCCATACAGGCATCGCTTTCAGAGTTTACCTTTGTCCAGGCACTTTCCGAAGGCATAAATGATAAATCACTTTTACTGCCCGTAGCCGAAGTTTCTGCCCAGTCTGCAATTTTTTTAATTTCGTCTGTTTCATCTTCAAAAAGATCGAGCATGGAAGCGGCATCGAAAAGTCGGCGCTTGCAGATATAATTCTGGCGGCCCTTAAGTAGCACGTAATTTATCTTTGTGTTCAGGATTTTTTCTACTGCCGGAATATCTTTATCGCAAAGCTGCTGCTGAAGGTTTATTGTTCCTGTTGAAATGATGACACGTTCTTTGTTTTCCATTGCCCACAAAACAGATGGAATAAGATACGCAAAAGATTTTCCAACTCCTGTTCCGGCTTCAAATACACCAAGCTTTTCTTCGTTGAAGGCACCGACAATGTTTTTCAAAAGCTCCAGTTGAACCTTTCGTTCTTCAAAAGATTCAGAAAGCTTTGATAGGGGACCACCATTTGAAATATAAAATGCCGCATCTTCCCTGTCCAGTTTTTTTGCAACTACAGGCTTTATTGGCTCAACAACTATATAAATATCATTTACTTCGTTATTGATTATGTAAAAACCTTTAGCATTTTCTGAGGCTCGTTCTGCTACTGATAAATCTGCACGGGAAGGTGTAAGGTTACCACCAGGATGATTATGAATAAGGACGTGACATTCCCTTTCATCTGAAAAGTTTACCGGAACTGTATGCTCATTACCACGGCTTCCTATTTTTACCGAAACAACCTTCATTTTTTCATCAATAAGGCCGGTAAAAAAGACTTCGTTTCCGTTTGCCTCTTCAATGGCATTTTTTATATATGTGATAACTTCGTCGGTAAGGTATTTTGAAACGTCCATTTTTTTTATCCAAAAAAAAAGCCTGCTTAGCAAAGCAGGCTATCACATCTCCTAGCAGAATTGAACTGCTGTTGTCGGGATGAAAACCCGATGTCCTAACCACTAGACGAAGGAGACATAATCAGTATCGAACTGACTATAGTAATATATCAGCTATAGCAGTTTTCGTCAATACATCAAAGCCGATTTTTACATATTTAATCCAAACTTTTTAACAAGTTTTTCACGCAGAGACTGACATTCGTCCGGGTCCATTCCAAGATTTATGGCAGTATTCAAATCACTCATGGATTTTTCGTATTCCTTAAGCTCAAAATATGCCATTGCCCGACGGAAATGTGTATGTGCCTGATATTCGTTTATTTCAAGTGATTTATTAAAGCTTTCTATTGCTTTTTCGTAATCCTTTTGGATCGAAAAAACAATTCCACGGTAATAATACGTTCTGTATGCATTAGGATCATACTTAAGGCTGTTTTCAAAATCTTCAAGAGCTTCTTCAAACTTATTCATAGAAAAATAAGCCATACCGCGATGCTTGCTGATTACAGCTATAACATTTTTGTCGTTTTCAGGAACGGCTTCGAGTATTTTTGTATAAGTATCGATTGCTTCCTGCAGGTTGCCTTCGTTGTGGGCATGGATTGCGTGCAGCAGTAAATCGTCGATTGTTCCCTGAATGAAAGGTGTTACACGGTTAATGTTTCCACTTATATTCTTTTCAACCTTTTCGTTAAGAAGATTATCTGCCATTGAATAAAAAGACCTTCGCCTGTCTTCAATTTCCTTCTGAAGCTTTTTCTGGTAATCGCGGATTTCCTGGAAGGTTATGTCCGCAAGTGTGAGTGAAGCATTAAGAGAAGCAAGCTTTCGGCGCAGAGGAATATCAAAAGGATTAAACTCTGTTTTATATATAAGCTCGTGTTCAACTTCTGCCCAGGCATCCTGTAAGATTGTCCGGATCTGGATTTCGCAGACAACATTTTCCGGCAAAGGAGCTAAGTCTTTATATTTACCGGTAAGTGGTGGCATACATTCTTCCGGGATCTTTATAAGAACATGAATTGATTCATAACCAAACTCGCTGAACTTTTTTTCTGCTCCCTTTACTTCTACTTCTTTTATATCAAATATTTTTTTAATCTGTTCCAGGCCAAGATTTATATCTTCAAGAAAAGCACAAATCATTCTTATTCCAAGCATATCGGTAAGACAGATAAGTGTTTTCTGGTCTTCATCGATTTTTGGTTTTACACGAAGGATTTTTTTATAGTAGCTGTTAAAGCTTTTTACCCTGCACTTATAGGTAGGCTGCGACATAAGCTTAACTTTTTCCTGCAGGATTTTTATTATATTGTTCATTATTTCGGTGAAGTATTCCGAATACGACTCATACAGCTGCTTTGTTTTTTCTTTAGAAATGATAATGTTTGTTTCGCTCATACTATAAGTATAAAACGGTTTTGGTTAAAAAAAAAGCACTTTAAATCTTTATGATTTAAAGTGCTTTCTTAAAACTAACGGTATGTCAGTTATTATTTAGCATCGTCTGAAACAGTAGCTCCAGAACTTCTTGTGCTCTGAGCGTTAGAAGAACCGTCTTCGTTCAAGCTTGTTGTGAAGCCTTCCTCTGTGTTCTGTTTAGCTCTTTCAAGATAGCGGTTAACCTGTTTTGTACCGAACTTAGACATTTCGTGAGCCTGTCTTTCGTCTTCTTTCTTACCAATGATTCCCCAGAGGTCTTCATCAGCAATGTCACGGTCACTTACAAGAATAGCCTTGTCATAGATAATCTTTACGTCTTTGAAGTATCCGATGAAGTCTCCACCAATGTGAGCTGCATCACGTGTGATTTCAAATCCTGTGAACTTAACATAAGGCATTCCACGAGGATAGATTGGATATACGCGGATTTCTCTGTTACGGATTTCAGAAATGTACTGTGGGTTGTTCCACTTAAGCTCTTTCCAACCATCGAATCCGAGGTAACCCATAAAGTATCTTCTTTCAATTCCATCGTTGTCTGCAAGGCGAACATAAAGTCCGTGTGGGAAGTTCATACCCATTGTAGCAACCTGAATTGATTTAATTGTACCAACATTCTTAACAACACCGTATCCACCTTCGAAAAGGTAACCTTCGAATGAAGGATTGTCAGCTGTGTTATATGCAGATTTATCTTCGTCCTTATCTTCCTTCTGGCGGTTTCCGTTTTCATCAGCAGCTGCTGCTGGTTCATAAGCTGGAATGTCAAATGGAGGAACGATTCTTGCATTTGCGTTAGAAGCCCACTGTGGGAATACGATTCTAACACCCATTACGTTCTTTCCTGCGAAAGGAACATCTGCAGTATCTTTAACAGGTGCTGCAACTACTGTTGAATCAGCCAATGCTGAAACAGATTTAGCGGAAGAATTAAGAACAACTTCCCACTCTGGAAGAACAAGAGAAGTCTTCATAAGTTCTTTCTGCTGATCAGTATAAGTTGCTCCGGCACTAACAGAATAATCCATTACAGTTCGTGAGTTCTGTGTGTTTTTTTCTGCTTTTTCGTCGTAAACACAATCAGCATCCAACAGAGTAAAATCAATAAGCGTAGCCTGCTCTGCGAAAGCAACGCCACCAAGCAGCAACATAGCAGTTGCAAATAAACCAAAAGTCTTCTTCATCTTGAAGCTCCTTTTTTTATATACGAATTCGATGTAGCCTTGTATAAAAACTATTATCCAATAACTACCAAATTTTGTCAACGATTTTATTTGTCACTCGTTTTTATTTTTTGTTTTTTATATGCAAATTTACTGCCAATGAATATATCTATCTCATTAATTTCCTTGAAATTCTGAAATACATTCTTTGCCAGCAGCTCTGCCCCTTCCTCTATCTCTATTACATTATCACCCATCTTAAGCAGAGTATCTGAAAGGTTAAGATAGAGCACACCCTCTCTTTCAAAGCAGGAAAGATTTGAAGTTCCAGCTGTAAACAAGAGTTTAGTCCTTTCGGTACCAGAACCAAGAAGAAGCTCATCAATGTAATAATTTATATCACTTTTTTCCGGATTTTTTGTAAGATATCTTGTCTCTACAATGTATTTGCCTTCATCAACAGACGGGAAAATAAAAGTTCTTCTTGTGCCATAATCCTTTCGTGCATACAGGATTAAAGACAAAACAAGAGATAAAAGAAATACAACTATTATTGAGATTATGAAAACTTTATTTTTCGACTTACTTTTTAATTTATTCATTTGCAGATGTAAATCCTTTAGAACGCTCAAAATGTGTTATAAATGCACTGATTCCATTATATATTCCAAGAGTAGCTTTTTTCAAGTATGTATCGTTGTTTAGAAGCATTGCTTCTTCCTGATTTGAAACAAAACCAAGCTCTATAAGAACACTCGGCATATTTGCATTTTTTACTACAAACCACTCTTCTGCTTTTATTCCCCTTGGTTTTGACTGATTACCAATCTGTGCCTGGAGTCCGTCCATAATAAAGCGGGCAATCATTATACTTTCTGTTGTATATTCTTCTTCCATCATGGAATTAAGGATTGGGAACAGTGATTTATCATCATCAACGGCAGTTTTATCAAGAACGGTTCTTCTGTAGCCTGGTGACAGATACCATACTTCGTAACCGGAAGATGATTTATTAAGTGATGAGTTTACGTGAATTGATATGAACAGAATTGCATCATTATCCGGGACTTTAACTGCGTTTGCAATATCGGTTCGTTCGCTCAGGGACAGGAAAACATCGGTACTGCGCGTAAGAATTATCTGCTTTTCGGGATACGCTGTTTTAAGGCGCTCATAAAGCATTTTTGCAACCTTGAGGTTTATATCCTTTTCCTGAATTGTGACTTTTTTACCGCCCACATCATACGTTTTAAGTGCACCCGGATCCTTACCGCCATGACCTGCATCAATAAGGATTGCGCCTACTTTGAATAAATCTTCATCATCCTCTTCGGTAAAAAATGCTGTTGCATCTTCAATAAAGCGGTCTGTAACATAAAGCTCATTGTTTTTAATTACAGGCGGGTCGGTCATCATTACACGCAGATTATCAAGAAGGATGATTCCGTCATTTTTTCTGAAAGTCATCTGATGTCCGTTTTTTTCCAGCAGGCCTGTTTCCGAAAGTGAATCCCAGAAAACTGTTATACCCATTTCCTTAGCGGTCTTCAAAAGAGAAACATTACCTGATGCAGAAGAATCAGTTGCCGCAAAAGCGGAAGAAAAAGTTATTAAACAAAACAATATAGCCAGATATTTTTTCATATTCTTACCACCCTATTCTTATCAAACCCCTTTTCCAACAGAATCAGAATAATACACTGCAGCCTGAATGCCGCCACGCAGAACATATTTCCAGAAGCTTTTAGCATCAAGCTCAGGATGATTTTTCCTTAAAACGTCAAACTTTTGGGCTGACTGTAAAATCGTATTGTAATTCCAGTCTGTTTTATTCGCCCACTTTTCGGTCTTCAACACCTGAGGAATACAGGCCGCAACACTTGTGTTTGCAGGAATCACTCCTTCCACAGCCGCCGCCTCCCCGGTATCCATTTCCCCGAATGCAGAAGGCGGAAACTTATCTTCATCATCAGCAGAAACTCCGCTCAAAAACTTTTCGGTACGCGCGTCATTCGGTTTAAGTGTAATAAAGATATTTGAAACAGCATTTTCAGCCGCAGCAATTGCAATTTCACGGTTATTGCTTGTACTGATAATGTTTCCGCATTTCTGCACATTATTTCTTGGAAAATCAACCTCGCTTCCAAGCTGGACTGTTGCACGAGGCAGAACATCGCAGATTGCCTTATCGGTATAGTCCTGAATGTTTTCTATATATTCAACAGTTCCCGGAATTGAAATCCAGGCACGTTCTGCACTTGTACGTACACAAGATATTTCAAAAAGCTCGTATGGCTTTGTGTGATTCTGATTACAAACCTGATTGTTACCGGCGGTGGAATCAGTGTAATTAACATAATCAACCGGTATTCGTCTGTTTACAAGCTCTTCCGGTTTCTCGCCGCAAGCAATAAGCAGCCCCTGTTTTGTAAGATTCAAATCTGAAGCATAAGGATAAGTCCAGCCCGACATGTAACCGCCTGAAAGCCTGCCGGCAATTTCACCAATCATAGGTCCTTTTTTTGTGTACTTGATGTCGGCTTTTGCCGCGCCACAGGTGAGTCCCAGAGATTTCGCTGCATCGGCAAAAGCGGAAATAAGCTCATCGTGAACCTTTTTGTCCAGAATAGCCGGCATTGTGTGCCCCACCTCTATAAAATAAGGCGGATAATAGATGTGTCTTTCTGCAAAACCGGTGATTGTCATTGTTCCATTATAAACAAGTGCATCAATTGAATATTCGGGACCATCCATATATTCTTCTACAATTGCATTACCGGACCGGGATGCTTCTACTGCACATTCAGCGGAAGTTATAAATTCAGCTTCACAGCGGACCATACGGCAACCACGTGCCCCCATATTATCTACAGGCTTTACGACTAACGGAAAATCCATCATATTTTTAACTTTCTGCAAAAAGGCTTCTGCAGTTGCTTTGTCTGTTAAATCATTTTTTGTAATCTGAGTAAACTTTGGTGAAGGCACACCTTTATCTGCAAAGCACTGCCTCATTCTTGTTTTTATGCTTGCATTCAGGGCAGCCTCGTAACTGTGTGCAGGAAAATTAAGCTTTTCGCATACATAAGACACGGAAGCAGAAAAGTCTGTCCCCGCTGTAAAAACAGCCTTTAATCCACCGTTTTTTTCCAGCTGTTCTGCAAGCTCAACAATTTTGTCCTTAGCCTTTAAGTCAATTTTATAAAACTTGTCTGCGAGCGGTATACAAACGGCTTTATCATCTGCATCAATTACAACAGTTGTAAGACCAAGTGATTTTGAAGCAAGAATTGCAGGCTTTTGCATCAGCCCGGCTCCGAGAATTAAACAGTTTTTTTTGCAATTTTTACCAGACATTGTATCGTTCATCATTTTATTTTCCTGCAATAAATCTCAACTGTATCTCCAAGATTCATCATCCGGCTAAGCTTATCTACCGCCATCCATCTGAGGCTGCCTTTTTTAGCACCAGATTTCTGTATGGACGGAAATCTTTCAGGATGATGACCAGTTGAAACCATTTTTTCTACGGTAAATCCGTATTTTTGTAATATGCGCTGTGCTTTTGAAGGCTCCCACACCGAATAATGATCGGAAGGACTTATTGTATAAAAGTTATCCGGATTATTCTTAGCGCTTACACCTTCGGCAGATGGTGTTGAAAATGCAAAAACTCCCCCAACCTTTAAGATTGAGCTGATTTTCTTAAGTACGCTGTCCAGATTCTTAAAATGCTCGATTACGTACCACATTGTAACAACATCAAAATGCGAAACTCCAAACTCCGAAACTGTATCAATTTCAGGGAATGATGAACAGCTTGCGGGATAATGAAGCTCTTTTTTTACATAATTAACTGCATCTTCAGAAATATCTGTTCCAAACGGATTCATATTTCTTTCACCGGCAGCAGCAAGGAACGGACCATATGCACAGCCTATATCAAGCACATTCTTTGAGCTTCCTTCCGTTTTTAATTCTGATATAACACCAATTCTGCGGAAACACTGGTTCTTAATGGAATCAAAATCTTCCTGATAAGTTTTACCATACTGTTTTTTATAATCTTCAAAGAAATATGATTTCTGATACTTTTTGTCAGGCTCTGTCGTAAAGGACATATAAACAAGCCCGCATTCAGAGCAACGTCTGTAAGTTCTTGAAGCATTCCTTGAAATAACCGGATCAAGCTTATTTTCTTTATGGCCGCACACAGGACAATTCATTCGGCTTCCGGCAGCAATAGTCTTTATATATTTTCCAAGAAGGTTGTCCCTTTTATTAAAATGAAGACTCGGGAACACCTTTTCCGAAGAAAGACTGTCCCTCATATTCTTTTCGTTCAATCCATTTTCAGGAACAAAGGCAAAATCATATTTTTCTGCAAGCTTTTCGTGAAGCTTAGAGCTACCCAGCAGAAGAACCGCACACCCCGCTCCACTCGCTTCAAAGGCCGTCAGTCCATAGTGAGTTACTACCAGGTCGTATTCATAAAGCTTTTCTTTAAGATTTTTGATTGGCTCAACAAACTCAATATTATCAATTTTTGTCTTACCGCTTGTAATTTTTTTTATCTCTTCTGCAGTCCCCGAAACTACAGCCTTAATTTCAGCCCCCGGATAAAGCCTGCTCAGATTATTTGCCGCAGGAATTGTAAGCCCGGCAGGATCTTCTCCACCAAGGCAGACTAAGATCTTATTGAACTCCAGCTGCTTTTCAGCCCGCACATTTTTTGGCAATTCAATAAAGCCTGTTTCCGTAAGGTTTGCCTTTCTTTTAAGCTTATAAGACGGAATTATATCAATAAGAAAATCGCTGTAATCAGAGTATTCAGAGCCTTCATCAATAGAAATCAAGGCTTTTGCCTTAGAATAAACTTCAATTTCTTCTGCAGAAAGAGAAAAAGAATCGGTTACAATAACAGGCTTAAAAGTATCATCCGGCAACGAATCAATAATCTGAACCTCTTTAAGCCCCGTTTTTAAGTAACCGCCAACTATTTCCGGCACTTCTCCAAGCGTATAATCCTTTGGAATATAAACAAAGCTGTCTGAATCAATTGCCGCCTTTATGCAGCGGTGAAGATGCCCTGTTCCCTGTCCTTTTTTTACCGACGGCACGAAAACAATAGGATTCTGCACGTAAGAAGAAGTACAGGCTTCAAGAATCTGCTCTGTACTGTATGGTTCCTTAATGTTCTTATCTGAAAGATAATTTACAATGGAGACAGCCCTCAGATAATCAGAATATGTATCTATTGTTGTTCTGAGCTCAGGATGATAAAAACGTGATGGTGCCTTTATGAACTCGCAGTTGAACTTATCTTTATGATTATACAAAGCAGGACCAACATGCTCTTTGTCGTAAGGGTCATCTGTTTGAGAAGCAGCCTGCAAAAGAGATTTTCCATTGAAGATTTCTACACCAGAACCATGCGGCAGGCCTGTATAAGTAAGATAATCGCACACAATCTTTTTTTTGTTTCTTTCTTCAAACTCAAGTACACTTGCTTCTACAGCTTCGTAAAACAAAAATGGATTATCGGCAGTAGCGCGGATTATAGTTTCGCCTTTTATTTTTGTAATCAAGTCGCAGAAACGCTTAAGGACGTTATCCAAATCGCCTGCAAAGCATTCAAAATCATTTTCATCACAGATTTTCTTCAGTATAGGATAAGAAGCCTCATCGGTAGCAACAAAATACCTGTCTGCCTTAATTTTATGCATAGCCGCAAGAACCCACGCAAGCACAGGTTTGCCGCCTAGCATTTTTATTGCTTTTTCCGGCAACCGGTTTGAGGATAATCTGCACTGAACAATAACCGTACGCTTAGTTTTCATCTGATTGTGACCATCCCTGTATAAATCCCATCAAATCATTTTTAAATCTATATTTATTTGCTTTTACCCATTCTTTTGCACATTTATATTGTCTTCGTGCTTCCATATAACCACAGGTAGACTGCTTATAAAACTTAAAGAAAGAACCATGCTTTAAATACCCTTCTCCATTGTTGATGCGTGGAACCTCATTCTTAAGGTAATAACGCAAATAATCAATATTTACAGTTCTATCTTCCAGAGGAACTTCATCTACATAAGAAAACTGAAGCATTGTAGTAAGTGTTGTTCTTTCATCAAAAAGCCAGGAGCGTAAAGCAAGGTCAAGATTCTGCCAGTAAGGAGATTTTATTGTATAATCAAAGCCTCCAAGCCTTATAAACTTTTTTCTATTATAGAGTGCAATAAAATCAAACGGATATAACGTTTGAACACCTTCACTTACTACAAAAGAAGAATCTATCACAAAATGAGATTTTTCTGCACAAGGATTATAATGCGTAGAAAGTCCGTTTTTATTTTTATCTAAAAGCCTTGGAACAATACAATAATCACCTTTTTGTATAAGCTTTTGTGCAAGATTCTTATTTATCATATTCTGGGGGATGTTAAGAGTATCTTTTAATACCAATACATATTCAGAAGTTATTTCGCCCATAGCAAGATTTATCATTTCGCCTTCGGTTGTTTCTTCTTTTGGAATAATAAACTTTACCTTCGGATACCTTTTAGCAATTTCTTCAATTGAGAATGTATCATTTCTTTTTTCTATTGCAATAATTGAATCAAAATTGCAGCTTAGAAGATTATCAAATGCATTAACCTTAAAATGAGTTCCACCATCAATCAGCATGATTACTGAAATATTCAGAGCTTCCGGAGATGTATTTGTCCAGTCACCAATTATAGTTCTGTTTATCTGATGTTCATCAAAAGCAATAGGTATAGTATTCATCGCAATCCCTGCATTTTCCGTTATATTGATTATTCATCTGTTCAAGCAAAACAGAATCCGTTTTTTTCCAGATTGTTTCCAAATCTTCCTTAAAAGCATTTCCAATTATTCCTGAAAGAACATACTCTTTACAGAAAGGAATGTCCCCGTTTGAAAGAATTGTCATATCGCGGCGCAAATGCCAGCACACATTACGCTCAATCGGCGACAAGTCTGCCGGTTTACATTCAGGAAGAAGTCCTGCAAAATCGTCATATTTCTGGATGATCTGATTTCCACCCGAAGCGTTTGATTTTTCATTCCAGTATCTGAAAAAGCTTTCAAGCTCTTCTTCGTTATCATTTGTACGTACAAACTGAGGGTAAACAGCACCCGGTAAGGCCTGCGAAAGAAGTTTTATTGAATCAACTGCTTTTTCAAAAGGATTATCTCCCCCATTCTCACCTGAATTACCGCTTATTCCATGCATTTTCTTATACGTTTCGGCTGTAAATGCATCTACAGAAACTGCAACCATTATCTTCTGCCAGCCATTAGTTCGTTCTTCAGCATTTTTTACAAGCTCTGCAAGAGCTGTACAAAGCGTTTCGTCAACCGCAAGCCCATCTGTTTCAAGGAAAACCGAAAGTCCTTTGTAAGAAAGCACTTTTTCAATCATTTTCAAAACGTCAGGGTGCTTAAGCGGTTCACCCCAGGCAGAAAGTCCTATTACCGCTTCTCCGCTGAACTGTGCAATTTTATCTGCAAGAGCTGAAAAATCTTCGAACTTCATTACCCTGTCTGATTTTTCAGGAGTAATTCCATTTTTTTCTTTGTAGCAGGCTCCGTAAGGACAGTAAAGGCAGGTTCCACGGCAGTTATCTGCAATCTGAATATTGTAAAAACCAGGGACAGTCTTAATTATTCCAGGATTTTTAGCTGCAATTTGTGAAAGTTCAAGTGCAGGAATGTCCCCAATTGCACCAGTTGCATCATTTTTTCCCGTACCGCCTGCTTTTACAGCTTCAAAAAGACGCTCACACGCAATAAAGTTTTCCTTCTTTCCGCAATGAAAAGCAAATCTGAAAAGTCTGAAATCCTCCGGAGCAAGAACTGTTTCTACTTCAAAAGAATTGATGTCCGTTTTTATAAGATTAAAAATGCTTTCGCGACAAACAGGCTTTTTACCTTCGCTCTCCTGCACTGTTTTTGAAAGCTCACAAAGTATTCCCAGAGTTCCCTTATCAATAAGCTCAGGAGAAAAACCATAAGGGTAACCGTCTGCAAATGTATATTCTGCACTGTATTTTTCGTGAGTCAGCTTAAGCTCTTCTGTAAGCGGTTTATTCAAAAATGGCAGATCATTATAGGAATAGATGACGTAATCTGCGCCTTTTTCATCGCAGGCAGCTTTTATTTTTTCAAGAAGTCCCGTTACTGTTTCGGCTTTTACTGTAACAACAGAATCAGAAAGGCTTTTTGCCCATGCCAAGCTAAGTTCTACTGAAGATTTTCCGTCAAAAACGGCTTCATTCTGGCGGCTAACATTATTATCATCAAAAAAAACAACAATACTTTTCATCTCTCTGTTTATCGGCAATCAATTGAACAAGTTTATGTAATTGAATAAAATAATTACATGCAGCCCGCAAACCCTTTTTCAGAACAGGTATTGACTGTCTCTCAAATTACGGAATACATCAAGGAGATTCTTGAAACTTCGTTCCATACTATAACTATTGAAGGCGAAATCTCTAACTGGCGGCCAAGCTCGGCGGGGCATATTTATTTTACATTAAAGGATAACACTTCTCAGATTAAGGCAGTTCTTTTCAGGGGAAATGCTTTTCACCTTACGTTCAGGCCAAAGGATGGCGATAAGGTTCGCTGTACAGGAAGCCTTTCTGTTTATGGTCCTCAGGGAACTTACCAGATTATTGTTTCTAAAATGGAACCTGTCGGAGCCGGAAACATTCTGCAGATGCTGGAAGAACGTAAAAGAAAGCTTGCTGCCGAAGGACTTTTTGATGAAAATCGAAAAAAAGCCCTTCCAAAATATCCAAAGAAAATTGGTGTTGTAACAAGTCCTACAGGTGCGGCAATAAAGGATATTCTGCAGATTACAAAACGGCGCAATAAAGGAATTGATGTTGTTATTTTGCCGGCTATTGTTCAGGGAGACGGCGCGGCTTCTACAATAGTAAAAATGATTCAGATTGCAAACTTTTATGAGCTTTGTGATGTTCTGATTGTAGGTCGTGGCGGCGGTTCTCTGGAAGATCTGCTTCCGTTCAGTGAAGAAAGCGTTGTAAGGGCTGTCGCTGAATCTGAAATCCCTGTTATTTCTGCTGTCGGTCACGAAATTGACTGGGCATTGTGTGATTTTGCGGCTGATGTGCGTGCAGCAACTCCATCTGCTGCGGCAGAGCTTGCTGTTCCGCTTGCAGCCGATATCAAACAGCTTCTTGCAGGTTATAAAAATGACCTTTACACTCAGATTACACAGAAAACAAAGCACGCAAGGCTTTTAATCAGCAGCTTTAAGCCGGATATTTTTGAAATGCGGTTCAGAAACATTCAGCAGCCGCTGTTAAACCGCTATGCCACCGCAAAAGACAATCTTTATAAAAACATGCAGGATAAGCTTAAGGATTTACGCACCCGGATAGCCCAAAATGTTACAATCCTTGAAAATGCCAGTCCTCAAACAATTTTCAACCGCGGCTATTCAATGGTCACCGACAAAAACGGCCAGATCATACGAGATGCCGCCCAGGTTAATGCCGGCGACAAAATAGAGATTGTACCAGCTAAAGGTAAGATTAAGGCAACTGTAGATAAATAAGTAAAACACGTGGGAGGATATATGAACTTTGAAGAAAAACTCAACAAACTTGAACAGCTAAGTGGAGACATCAAACGAAGCGACATCTCTCTGGAAGATGCACTTAAGGATTTTGAAGAAGGCATTAAGCTTGCAGGCGGAATGGAAAAGCAGCTGAACGAAATTGAAGGAAAAGTTCAGATCCTTATGAACGAGCCAAATCCTATGAACCAGGATAATCCTCCGCAGACAGAAGAATTTTCTGAACAGGGCGAAGTAAACGGAACAAGAAAATGAGTGCACAAAACCCCGTAAAAACACTTAATGCAGAAGTTGCAAGAAAAATAGCAGCAGGAGAAGTAATTGACCGTCCCAATGCCGTTGTCCGTGAGCTTATGGATAATGCAGTAGATTCAGGGGCAACTGAAATTTCTGTAGAAATATGGGGTGGCGGAATTGATAAAATACGAATTTACGATAACGGCTCGGGAATGACAAAGGAGGATTTGCACAATTGTGCACGTCCACACGCAACAAGTAAAATTTCAACAGAAACAGATCTGCTTAAGCTTTCTACGCTGGGCTTTAGGGGTGAAGCACTGGCTTCTATTGCGTCTGTTGCAAGATTAAGTATTACAAGCGGCGGCTGGAAAATGCGTGCCAGCATAACAGAAGACCACATTCTTGAACCGGTTTCTCCTACACCGGGAACAATTGTTGTTTCAGAAGGTCTTTTTGAAAATTTTCCTGCAAGAAGACAGTTTCTTAAACGCCCCGCAACCGAAGCCTTAATGTGCAAAAATACATTTATAGAAAAAGCTCTTGCGCGCCCGGACATTGCCTTTAGCCTTAGTGTGGATGGAGAAATAAAATTAGATCTTCCTGCGGGACAAAGCCTGCGGGACCGTTTTGTAGATGCGCAGAAATATCCCTATGACCGCAAGCTTTTTTACGAAGTTACAGGTTCTGCAGGCGGCACACATCCTGACTGGGAATTTTCAGTTATAACAGGAGAACCTGCCGTTAGCCGTCCTAACAAAAAAGACATTTTTATTTATGTAAACGGGCGCAGAATTCAGGAATATTCTCTTGTACAGGCGGTTGAATATGGCGGACAGGGCTTTTTTCCTAACGGAACCTACCCCGCTGCCTGTGTTTTTGTACAAATGAATCCTTCGCTGGTTGACTTTAATATTCATCCGGCAAAAAAAGAAGCCCGTTTTCATGATATTTCGGACCTGCATCATGGAATAAGCTCTGCGCTCAGAAGTTTTTTTCATAATTACACATACCAGAATTTTATTTCTGACAAGCCTGCAGATGCTCCTGTTAGTGAAAAAGCAGAGTCGGATAATACTTATTCAAAACATATTACTTACAAGGCACCTCAAAGCACAACAGTAAGCATTGGGGACTTTAGATCAAGGTATATGGGAAATGCCGGATTTAATGCAGGCAGCAGCCACAATCAGGGACACTTTTCTTATTCAGATGAAAACCAGATTTCTAAGCTTGCAGAACAGGCGCTTTTAGAGCATGTAAATGATATTCAGGACCAGGCACCTGCAAAAATTAAATTTATAGGCTGTACACTGGGTACTTTTTTACTGGCAGAAAAAAACAACTGTCTTTACATAATTGACCAGCATGCGGTACACGAAAGAATTCTTTTTGACAAAATAATGAATTCTCAGGGTGGAAGGCAGCAGCTTTTAATTCCTTATAAAATCAGAACAGAATCTAAAGCGCAGGATAATCAGCTGGAAAAGCTTAAAGACCGGCTTGGTGCCATTGGCTTTGATACAGAAAAAAAAGAAGACGGCTACTGGGAAATACATTCAATTCCTGAACGATGGACGGGTACAGAATATGACCTGCGTTCCCTTATCTTTGTAAAGAATATTGAACCTGAGCAGATAATCCGTTCTATTGCCGCTATGACTGCATGTAAAGCGGCGGTAAAGGATGGCTACATTCTTGATGATGAAGCCGCGTCAAAGCTGGTGGAACAGGCATTCACTCTGGAAGATCCCCACTGCCCTCACGGAAGACCTATTTATACGGTGCTTTCCAGAGAAAAATTGTTTGAACTGGTAAAGAGAACATAAGAAAAACAGATGTGCGTGAGTAAAAAACTTGATTCGTGGCGCGA
>JAEEGG010013614.1_pt1 | contig 17372 bp, 11 predicted proteins | sample 9134161 | NCBI WGS metagenome assembly JAEEGG01 (sample SAMN16246543, study PRJNA631951) | gut metagenome | biome: gut microbiome; feature: rumen; material: CR-attached | host: Bos | place: Iran: Karaj | collected 2018-10 | reverse complement strand
ATAGAGAACATTATAAAGAGGTTCAGAACCTGAGCTACTACTGCGTTCAAACCAGATTTTTTATAGAAGATAAACATAAAGATGAGGATCAGGCTCAAACCAAGAATGATAGCCATGATTCCCTGATGGATTGCTTCGTCACCAAGAGAAGCACCAATTACCTGCTGGCTTTCTACAGAAAGTGGAACGTTGAGCCATGCTGTCTGCAATACCTTTTTGATATTGTTTGCTTCTTCCTGGCTGAAGGCACCTGTAAGAGAAACGCTTCCGCCGGTAATTGCATCCTGAATGCGTGCATTTGACTTAACCTTGTTGTCGCTTACGATTGCAAGATAGTCGCCTACGTGAGCAGAAGTAAAGGTACCAAAAATTGTAGTTCCTTCTGCATCAAGATTAAAGCCTACCTGAGGCTGACCTGTATACTGGTCTGAACGAACCTCTGCAGACTGAACATGCTTACCGTCAAGAGCAACTTCCTTTTTAACTACGAGCCAGTCATAGCGTTCATCAAGACCATAAGAGTCTTTTTTGTAAACACCAAAAACTTCGCAGTCGTCCGGAATGATTGAAGGATCCATAAGTTCACCGGCTGCATTAAAGGTAGAAGCCGGATGCTGCATATAGTAAGCCTTGAAAGCGTCTGTGGCATCCATATCTGCAAGACGGAAATTAAGGATACCCTTACCCATAATCAAGGTGTTGATTGCATCTGCCTGAGCAGCACCAGGAATTTCAATATAAATGCGGTCATCACCCTGCTGTCTGATTACAGGAGAAGTAAGACCAAACTTATCGATACGGCTTGTAAGATTTTCGATGGCATTTGCCATTGCTTCCTTTTTAAAGTCTGCAGCGTTATCAGCAGAAACTGAATCTCCCTGTGCTTCCAAAACTGCATCCAGGTCTGCCTTAACGATAACGTTCATACCGCCGGAAAGGTCAAGACCAAGCTTTACAGAATTGTCATAATATCTTTTGGCCTTTAAGATTTCGTCACGATACTTGGACTGAATAACAGTCATAAAATCAAGTTCTGTGTCATAAGCTTTAAGAACATCGGCAACTGTCATTGGTTCCGGTGCCTTCTGACCATAAGATTTATACTGCTTTGCAGCGGCCTTATTGAGCCATGCAAAATCTCCGTCCAATACAGCAGACGAATCCTTTGCTAAGTTTTTGATTGTACGTACATCTTCTGCAGCCTGACTTTCGGCATAGTTCTTGATGTTTTCTGTAGACCCCAAAGCGAGCTGCTGAACTTCCTTAGGAGTTCTTGCATACCAGCTGATTGATGGCCAGAGGAAAACGAAACAAAGAGCAAGAACCGCAAGAAGAATAACTAAGCGTGTTCGTTTGTTCATTTTTATTTTACCCCGAATTATTTATTTAGTTTCTTCCGAAGCAGCTTCTGCCTTAGGAGCTTCATCTTCTTCGGTTTTCTTTTTTCCAAATGAAAATTTCTTTGCTTTCTTTTCTGCAGCTTCTGCTTCAAGCTTTGCCTTTTCTGCATCTGAAAGTTCTACAGAAGAAATAGCAGTGCGGTTGAATTCGATTTTGCAGTCATCGTCAACCTTAACAATTACAGTGTTTTCCTTTACAGAAGAAATAACTCCGTGAATACCACCGATTGTAATTACTTTATCGCCTTTTTTAAGTGCAGAAAGCATTTTCTGTGTTTCCTTCTGCTTCTTATTCTGAGGGCGAATAAGGAAAAAATAGAAAATTACAATGATAAGCAATAAAGGAATAAAAGATCCTGCCATGCTAGCTGGACCTGCAGCCTGCTGTGCGCCAGCTGTCAAAAATGGAATGAAAGACATATTTTCCGTCCTGTTTTTTTATTTTTTTTTGATATTTATATCAATTTTATAAGAATATCATTTATAAGGGGGTATGTCTAGTGTGTTTGCCCTACTGTATCAGCTGAGTAAGAGCTTCGTTGAGGCGCTTGTAAGAAGAGTCATTTGGATTAATTGCGACAACCTGCTTGAGGTAGTACTGGGCTTTGCGGTAGTCTTTTTTGTCGTAATAGATTTCGTAGAGGCGGAAAAGAGCATCGCTGTTGCGAGGGTTTGCAATGAGGCTTGAGCGGAGGTCTGCAAGGGCTGAATCTTCGCTGCGTTCAAGGAAGCTTCGGCGGTAGTAAAGATAGCTCTTTATTTTTGAAGAAGAATTAGTGAGCATGGAATCTATAAGCTTAATTGATTCGTCGCGCGAAAGGACTTGTGTACTTGCAAGAATATAACTTTGAGTAATTGCTTCGCTTGAAGGATTTGACATATATGCCTTTTGCGCAATTTCCATTGCTTCCGCTTTTTTATTCAATTTAAGACAAACTGTTACATGCTTGAGTATAAGACTTTCGTTGTCGGTCTGCTTTTTTACAAGACTGCTGCTTATGTCGTATGCTTCCTGCCAGTTTTCGCGCTGAATAAGTCCGTCCAGGGCATAAATCTGTGCATCAATATTTGAAGGGCTTTTTTCAAGAACAATGGCTGCAAGTTCGTCGGCGTACTTCCCTGCTACAGGTCCGTCGGTTGCAGAAGATATTTTTGCAGCAATAAGGATTGCTTCCACATTGTCGGGATACAGCTGCATTGCTTTTTCGATTGTTTCTGTTGCAGCAGTAGTATTCTTACTCCAGTCAAGCTGAACACGTGCGCGGAGAATAAGATAATCAATATTTGTATCATTCTGGCGTGCATACATATCAAGCAGCGAAACCGCATGAATATAATCATTTTTTTCTATAAATATCTTTGCGCGGAACAGAACAAATTCCAGATCATTAGGAGTCTGCTGAAGTACACGTGCTACATATTCTTCGGCAGCGGTATAGTCACCCTTTTCAAAAGCTATGTACGCATTCTGCTTGAGTACAGCAAGATTTGTTTTGCTGTCTGTTCCAAGCTCCTGCATTATTGATTCAGCAAGTTCAGATTTTCCGTTCTTGCTCAAAACCTTTGCGTATTCAAGAATAATTTCCATTGTGTGCGAACCTGCATAGGCTTTTTCGAGACAAGGTTCTGCCTGCTGGTATTTGCCGTTTTTTTCGTAATAAAGACCTGCCAGATAATTTGCAGCAACAGAATCGGGATTCATTTTTAGAGAAGCCTCTAAGCCCTGCCCGCACTGAGCCTGTACATTTGCAGTTATATTTGGCGTAAGATAAACAAGCGACGGAAGAAAGGTAGAAAGAAAATCCCTGTTTCCTGTACTTGTGTCATATATTCCTTTTTTTACTGAATTAAGTGCTCCGGTATAAGGTGTATCTTCGGTTGTTTCGTAAACATTCCAGGTTACCTTTTGAGACGGCCACAAAATGATCATGAGCTGGGTTGCAACATAGACAAGCACCTTTTCGCTTTCGGTATAGTCGGCTTCGTTTTTGTGCAGGGCTGTCATTGCCAAAGATATAGAGCGTGGAGAACCTATTTCTACATTCTGAACAATTTCATCATCAATCTTTGAAAAATAAGATTTGGGTTTGGTTGCCTGCGGAAGCTTGATTGATTCCATAGGCTCTTCGGGTTCGGCTTGAGCTTCTGTCTGAGCCGGAGTAAATTCTGCAGAAACATGTTCATTCTGCTCGGGTGTGGTTGAAGCACAGGATGTAAAGAATAAAGACACACAAAAAACGAGCGGAACAAGCACGCTAATTATGGAAGAGAAAGCATTATTCTTTAAAAAGCTCCTGAATCTAAACAACTACGCCCACCACAAGCAAGGTTATACATCTGAGTCTGACAGGATATCTGCAGAAACATCATCAGCTTCTATACTATCATTTTCGTCTTCTTTTACCACAAGGTTTGCATGTTTTTTCTGAAGAAGGAAAAATCCGATTATAAAAATGGCTGCCATTATTAAAAACAACGGACCACCTACAATCGCAACAGTCTGAAAAGGAATTTTTATAATTTTAAATGAAAAAAGTGCAAACCAGCAGCCCAGCAGAAACAGAGTAACAGCTGCAATAAAATAGCCGAACAGGATTCTTTTGTATTTAACGAGTCCTGCTACACAAAGGAATACTCCCGATGCAGCGCCAATCAAAGGCCAGTACTGATAAAAGGTATATCGAAAAAGATGTTTTCCTATAAAGAAAAATAAAAGTCCCCAGAAAAACATCTGAAATCCTATGAAAATCTGGTGTATCTTTTTTGAGTTTCTCATGGCAAGAATTACTACGACTACACCAAAAAGAGAAACAAGGAGAGGCAGAACATCAAAATAAAAATTATTTACTTTTTGGTAAAACAGAAAATAAACAGCCGTAACAAGAATAAAAAGAGCTGCTCCAAGATAAGTCATAATATCTGTAACAAAAAAACGTCGCTTGTTCATATATTCTATTTTATCTGCAAAAATTAATCTTTACAATAATAAATCACTATGTTAGATTAAAAAATATGAAATTTCAAAAAACAAAGATAATATCACTGCTGTTGTGCGGAGTTTTTGCGGCTCATTCTCTGATTTCCTGTTCAAATCAGACTTATTCTTCTACTTTTACACCGGAAGAAACCCAGAAACAGCTTAATTACCTGCTTGAAACACAGGAGCTGGATTCCAAACAGCGCTATGCCATAATAAATCAAATTGCAAATACAAAGCTTGCAGAAGAGGATTACCAGGGAGCAATTCTGCTTTTAACAGAATGGGTGGAAAAAAACCCGGAGGATATGTACAACTCCTACTGGCTGCTTATGACTGCCCATGCCTATCTTTCGCTGGGAGCTGAGCCTGTTGCAGAATACTATTTTGACCGCATTCTTGCAAAATGTCCGGACCTGCTTGTAAAGGGAAATTCAATTCACTTTATGTGTCTGCAAAATCTTATTCAGATTAGTAAGACACCGAGCCACAGAATCAAATATTTTAACGAGCTTATAAACCGATTCCCTCAGGATATTAATACTACCGAGCTTTATCTGCGTCTTGCACTTGAATACGAAAACGACAATCAGTGGGATCAGGCACTCAAGGCCTGTGAGCTTTTTGTTCAGCAGGCAGATGCAACTACAATTCAGATTCCGGGTGAACCCGATGCCTATAAAAACGCACGTCACCTTGTAGATTTTAACAACTCTTCTAAGGACTGGACTTTTGAAACCTTGCAGGAGCTGGAAGCTGCTGTACGCAAAGCAATCAACAACAGAGACTGGCGTGCTCTTGATAAATACAAGGCAAAGGTAAACTTTTTTACAATGTCGTGGAGACAGGATGAAACTGCAACCAACGCACAGGAAGAGTTTAGTATGGGTAACTGGATGATCCGTAAGGCTCATTGTGCCGACACCCTTGATGAATCTTCTAACTCTAACGAAGCCTATTTAAAGACCTGGGGCTGGAACACCTATGTTTCTACCTGGTACCTTTATTTTAGAAAAATAAACTTCCCTCTGGACCCGGATATCAACGGTAACTGGGAATGGGCCGGAATCTATCTTGGAAATAAACTCTAATGAGTAAAAAACTTCCTGTACTGTTTATTGCTTTTTCTCTTTTTACTGGACTTGGAATACAGGCTCAGGAAGTTGACGTTCCCCAAGAATCGGTGGAAGAATCCGTAGATGAATCAATAATTTTTGACAGCATAACCGAAGAGCTGCCGGAATATATTGAAGAAGATTTGCTGCCGGAGCAGGAAGAGACAGTGGAAGAAACCGAAGGAAACCCCGAAGAAGAGCCTCCGGAAGAAACCGCTGTTCCAAGAAAGCCCCTTACTCTTCCCATGCCCGAAAACGAAGAAGAAACACAGATAGAAAGATTCCGAAAACAGTATCTGGAACCAAAATGGACACAAGTTCTTTACAACGCTCTGGAAAGTGCAATAGATTACCGTCTTTATGTTCGCAACGCATTGGCTCAGACAGAGCTTCCGCCGGAGCTGGAATATCTTCCTATTGTAGAATCTAACTACAAGACAAATGCCAAATCAAAATCTGGCGCACTTGGATTATGGCAGTTTATGGCAAACAGTGTATGGCCTTTTTTAACGCTCAACGATTATGTAGACGAGCGCCTTGATCCCTGGAAGGAAACAGATGCAGCGCTTAAAAAACTGCAGGACAATTACAACACCTTTGGAGACTGGCTCATTGCAATTGCGGCGTATAACTGTGGTGCGGGAGCAATGACACGAGCGCTTGCAAAGCTTTCGAAGGATGACACAAAGGACTTTTGGACTCTTTGCAAAAAAAATCTTATTCCGGCTCAGACTCAGGCCTATGTTCCAAAGCTGCTTGCTATTGCAGACTTATGTATAAACTGTGAGCATTATGGAATAGACCTTCCGATGCACGAAGAAGAATACGAGGTTTTGTACAACGAGAAAAATGCTGTTTTTGATTATGTTACTGTAGATAAGGCTTATTCAATTACCGCTCTTGCACAAACCATGCGCATAGATTCACAGGAGCTAAAGCGTCTTAATCCTTCGTTTGTACTGGGCTTTACCCATCCTTCTACAAAATCCCAGATAAGGCTGCCTGCCGGTATGCAGGAAGTTGCACAAAGCGCTCTGGAAACAATGGAGCCTATAGATTTTCCTATAAAGTATACAGTGGTTCAGGGAGATTCGCTTTGGGCCATAAGCCGGAGGTACGGCTGCACGGTTAGTCAGATCTGCGAGCTTAACGGCATAAAGGAAAACGCAATACTAAAAATAGGAAAAATTCTTTATATTCCCTCAAAATAGTCCGATAAAGAACTAATGAAAAAGAATTTGTTTAAATCAGCAGTAATTAGTCTCGCTATTATTTGTACCGGCTGTTTTGTACCTGTTTTTGCACAGTCGGCTGCAGGAAATTCTGTAACAACACTTGAATCTACCAGCGAAATAAACTGGATGTCGAGAACCTTTACCTCTAATCTTACTCTCGATACAAAAAAAGCCGGACTCGAAATGCCTTCCGGCAAGAAAAAGGCTTCTTCTATTATAAAGTCAAAAATGCCCCAGCTTATTCAGCCACCGCTGCTTTCTCTTTATGCAGATTCTTCCAACACTCTGGAAGACCTTGTAATTAATCAGGACATTACCCTTGATGATGTATATCAGTTTATTCTTAACGGCTACAAAACTCCGGATGTTTTTACACCGGATGCTTCAAGCATTTATTCTACAAACACCCTGAATGTAGATTTGCTTGGCCAGAAGCTTGTAAGACATTATTACGGCTACACACCGGAAGAACCAATTGATATTGTTCCTTCCCGCGCTTACTCTGGTATTATTATTGATGCACGCGGAAAGCTTCCTGTTCACGGAGAATTTGTAAAGGGTGACACAAATGCCTGCTTCTTCCCTACTATCTGGGACGAAAACATGAACATTATCTACGAAAAAAATGAAGTTGCACCGGATATAGTACGTCAGAACGGTCTTGTTACCTATGATTATTCAAACAGCACCGAGCGTTATGCCTGGCGTGTTGGAAATGACCCGCTTTACATAAGGGCAACAGAAGTTTTTGGCATTAACCGCACAGACCCTGTAATTAAGCGCAGCGATGCACTCAAGATTCTTACAGTACCTGAAAATATAAAGCTTTTGAACGAAGGAAAGGTTGTTATTCTTTTGGATCAGGACCAGCTTGTATACAATATTGCAACTGCCGAAAAAGACCGCACCTACTACGCAAAGTATGAAGCAGTTAAACAGTATTTCTACGAAAATGCAATCCCGGATGTTACTGTTACCGACAGTCTTGAAGGTATTCTTTTTGCAATTAATCTTAACTTCTATCCAGACTCCCCTGTTCTGCTCCCTGGCGAAAACGAAAGAGTTAAACAGATAGCAGAGCAGCTTAAAAAGCTTTTGGTAGATGACGGCTACACAATCTTAGTAGAAGGTCACACTGCTGACGTAGGTAAGCCTGTTGGACAGCTCAACCTTTCTATAGAGAGAACAAAAACTGTAATGGATGCACTTATAGACGAAGGCCTTGATAAATCACTGTTTACCTATAAGGCCTACGGCGGAACAATGCCAATTGCTTCTAATGACACAGAGGAAGGCCGCGCCCAGAACAGACGCGTTTACATTACTGCCCGTCCCCGTGCTACTTATATTCAGAGAGACTGGTAAATTTGTCCATCAAGCCGTCTATTAAGTAACCGTACTTAAGAGACGGGAATATTACAAAATCCGGCCTGAACGCAATGGCATAAGGCTGAAGCATTTTTTCCTTAAGCTCCAGACATTCATCTTCTATCTTAGACTTAATCTTTTTGTAGTTGTCAATTGTAAGTCCCGGGCTTACTACAGCAAACTTATCTCCGTTAAGACGAGCAATTATATCGTTGGAACGGAAATGCTTTTTAAGGATATCCGAAAAAGTTTTTATTGCATTATCACCCGCAGCATGACCAAATTCATCGTTTATCTTATTAAGGTTTTTAAGATCAAAATAAAGGATGAGTCCGCCCTGCCCCATTGCCTGAGAATATTTAAGAGCAGTATCTCCAAGCTCAAAAAAGCCCTTTTGATTTTTAAGTCCTGTAAGATAGTCTATATGGGTTACTTCATTAATGATGTTGTAGCCTTCGGTTACTGCAACCTTTGTTTTAAGATGCATTGAATATTCAAAGCTTTCGTCAATCTGAATGGAAACAGCTTTTGAAATAAGGTCATAAACACTGGTGTCAAAGTTTCCGCGCCTCATGAGCATATAGCCGTACTGAATCTTATTTCTGAACAGCGCAACTGCTACAAAGCCTTCTCCCGAAAAATTAAGATATCCTTCTGGAACAATTGCATCGTTAGGATTAAACTCTATGGCCTGTGTAAACTTATTAAGCTTTTCGGAAGTAGAATAATCAAAGCAGGAAACAAGCCTTGCTTTTTGAGGAAGATTAAAATATTCAAAAGGCTTTTTAAATTCGGCCGGCTGGTCATAAAGCACAACTGCGGCAGCCTGAATACCAAAAGTAGTTACCTGTTTTGTAATGCGATTTCCTACCTTTTCTAAAACAAGGTCGTCGCGGATATAAGCATCCATCTGTGCTGCCTGAAAAACCTGCTGGCGTTTATTAAACCATTCTGTAACAGTAAAACGGTCGTTACTGCCTGAGGAATGCAAAAGGTCAAAGGAAATACAGTCCTGCGGTTCAAACTGCTTTTTGCTGTTTTTGTTTTTTGCAGTAGATTCGCGGAGAATTGCTTTTGCCTGTATTGTCTGAACCTCCGGAACTTCTTCGCAGTTTATCTGATTTATAAGAGTTCTTGCAGCTGCATAACCCTGATAGTATACCTGCTGGTTTATTGTTGTAAGAGTTGGGGTACAGAACGATGCTCTCTGCATGTCATCAAAACCGGTTATTACAATGTCTTCCGGTACTCGCAGATTTGCCCGCTGAGAACAGAAATCCATGCACGCAAAGGCAAGGTCATCGTTCATTGCAATTACAGCATCAAAATTAAAACGGTTTTTCTTTTTTGCATAATAGCTGCTCAAAAGACCGTAAGCCGATGCATAATGAAAATTACTTTTCCAAACCTCTATATTTGAAGATGGAATATTATTTTTTTTGAGTGCTTCTTTAATTGTTTCGGTACGCAGATTCATTTCTTTTGAATCGCTTTCTACACTCATAATGCCAAACTTTTTACAGCCCTGCTCCTTTACAAGATAGGTAATGAGTGCTTCCATTGATTTTTTTGCGTCGCAGATTATGGAAGGAATGCCGGGTATCTGATGTGCAAGACTTACAATTTTAAGCGGCTTGTAGGAACGAAGGTATGAGGTATACGCAGACTTGGACATACCGTGCAGCTGTGTGCCAGAAGAGATGATAATTCCGTCTACGTTCTTTTCGTTTATCTGGGAAGAAATTGCCAGAAACTGGTAGTCGTGTCCCGACGCTGTTACATCAGGTCTGATTTTTCCAATCTGGTAAATGAGAAGCTCTACATTATGCTCCTTGCAGCAGGTTGTAATTCCACTGACAAGACACTCCGAATATTCAGAATTGAGATAGTCGGCAACAAATCCAATTCGTATTTTAGTACGTTTCATAATATATTTATTATAAGGGTAAAAGCGGGATTTGTCTATTTTTAATCCTTAATAATCTGTAAAGCCTTAGACTGGTATTCCGGGAGGAATTTTTTTACACCGCCGGATTCAAACTGAACCTGAATTACAAGCTCGCCTTCGTTATAAAAAGACTTTGTTATTACACCGTAGCCGTAATCGTCGTGGTAGAGTTTGGTACCTGGTGCCCATTTGCCGGAAGAGGTACCGTGTGCTTTTTGTGCGGTGTGTCCGTATGCTCCATAACCACCGTAAGCTCCCCAGGCTTGCGCACGAGGTTTATCACCAATTACCCTAAAGGCTTCTTCGGATTCCTGAATGAACATACTTGGAGTCATCATGCGAAGGCTTCCGTACAAAATGCGGCTTGCAGTAGAAGTAACATACAGTTCATTTTTTGCACGCGTTATACCAACATAAAAAAGCCTTCTCTCTTCTTCCAGATCTGCACCGGTTTTATCTTCTCGCGGAAATACTCCCTGTTCAAGCCCCGTAATTATTACCTTGTTGTATTCAAGACCTTTGGTATTATGCAGGGTAATAAGTGTTACACTGTCACCTGAATTTTCTTCGTTCTGAAGCTCAAGCGCCCTGTCAAGATTGATTGCATCCAAAAAGGCAGTAAGCCCATCTATGCTGCATTCATACGGCACCGCACTGTTTACAAGCTCCTGAAGGTTTGCAAGACGCTGGGTTCCTTCAATTTCATCGCTCGAACGGTGATACTCATCAAGTCCTGATTTTTTGATAACTGCTTCTATAAAGTCAGAAAGCTTTTTGGATTTATCAAAGAAGGTCTGTAACTCTCCGTATATTTTTAAGAAAGCATCTGCACCCTCCGCAGCTTTTTTGGAAAGGTCCGGCATACAGTTACGGCAGGCATCCAGAAGACTTGAATAAGAAGCAGTTCCATCCGGAGCTACAGTCATAGCACTTTCCAGAATCTTATCCTGAGTTTTGTCACCAATTCCACGGGTAGGCTTATTTATAATACGCCTGAACGATATTTCGTCCTTTGGATTTGCGCACAGTGCAAGATATGCAAGAGTATCTTTAATTTCTTCGCGTTCGTAAAACTTAAGGGAGCCAACAACCACATAAGGAATATGACGGTGCAGAAAATCTTTTTCAAAGCCAAGCGACTGCGCATTTGTCCTGTACAAAATTGCCCAGTCGCTGTACTTACCGCCTTTTGCGATGGATTTTTCTATAAGCTCTGAACAGAACGAAACCTCGGTATTCTGGTCCGGCAGGTATGCAAGCACGGGCATTTTTCCGTCCCCTCGTTCGGCAATTAAAGTTTTTCCAAGTCTGTCTGTATTCTTTCCAACTACAAAGCTTGCTGCATCAAGAATCTTAGAGGTAGAACGATAGTTGCGTTCAAGACGAATTACCTGAGTGCCGGGAAAATGCTTTGAAAAGCTAAGGATATTCTGAACCTCGGCGCCGCGGAATTTATAAATGGATTGGTCGTCGTCACCTACTACACAAACATAATTATTGTAGCCTTCCTGCACACCCGAAAGCTTTTGAAGCAATTTAAACTGCGCAATGTTTGAGTCCTGATACTCGTCTACCATTATTACGTTAAAGCGCGAATGAACCTCGGATGCAATGAGTGCAGAATTATTCATTACAGTAACAGGCATCATAATAAGGTCACCAAAATCTACGTTACCTGTAGAACGCAATCGGTTTTCGTATTTTGCATAAATATCGGGAAGGTCAAATTCGCTGCCAATAAGTCCAAGATCATCCTTTGGGCTAAGACAGTAATCCTTTGCAAGAGCAATCTGATGTGCTGCAATTTTAGATTCCTTTTGGGAAAGTGACGGAACAGCCTTGCGTATAAGAATTGCCATGTCCTCGTCATCATAAACGGTAAAGCTCTGCTCTACCCCCGCATCTTCATAATACTTGCGCAAAAACCAGGATCCAAAGGAGTGAAAGGTTCTTATCTGAGCTTTTTCGGCAAGCGGCTCCATAGCAACTGCACGTTCACGCATTTCGTTGGCAGCTTTTTTTGTAAAGGTTACCGAAAGAATTGAATAAGGATTTATATTCTTCTGTCCTATGAGATATGCAATTTTTGTAGTGATTACGCGGGTCTTACCGGAACCGGCACCCGCAAGAATAAGAAGCGGAGAACCTTCGTGTTCAACTGCTTCTCTTTGTTCGGGATTCAGTACAGACAGAAACTGCTCAAGGTCATTTTCTGCCATGCTTCTTCCTTTTTTCCTTATAGAGCATTACATCGGCTTCGGCCATAAGGTTTTTGAGCATGGAAGATTTTTCGAGCGTTGCATAACCGACACTAACCGAAAGCGTATACGGCAGCTTATTTTCCTTAGAAACCTTTTTGCAGGCTTCGTCAATTTTTTTACGGATCAGCGGTACGTGTTCAATTATCATACCAGGTGCAACAATACCAAATTCATCTCCGCTAAGACGGCCTACAACATCGTTCATGCGGAATACTTTTTTGAATATTTCTGCAAGCATGCGGATTGCATTGTCTCCCGCGTCGTGACCGTAGGTATCGTTGATTTTTTTGAGGTTATCCATATCGGCGTAGAAAACAATACCCGCATTTTCCATTTCCTGAATAATATCCAGGGTGCGCTGACCAAATTCATAAAAGCCCCGTCGGTTCAAAATGCCTGTAAGCTCGTCGGTCTTGGACTGCATTGTAAGCGTTGCATTGTCTTCCTTAATTTCGGTGTACTTGTTTGTAAGCTGCTCTGCTTCCATAAGCTTGTTGGTGTATTCAATGGCAGAAGCAATAGAAGTAATGATAATCTTAAGATAGATACTGTAATCGGCAAATTTCTTTTTATTTACTCTGGCAATTAAATAACCGTAAATTGTTTCGCCCGAAAAAATCGGATGAAGTATATATTGTCCCGGATTATTATCAAGAGATGGTTCAGAAAAAATAACCTTACTTGGATTAAACTTTTTCTGCGGATTAAACTCTTCGGTGTTATGAACAATGTCGGAATACATGGCAAGATCCATTTTTTCCGGGATTATGCAGTCGTCGCTTGCATCCATGTAAATTGGCATGGGGAAAAGATTAACCACCATATCATCCATGGAACACAGGTGAACAATGTGCTTGAGGTTATAATAGAACTGGCGCATTGTATTTGCGCTCTTAAGAATGTCCAGCAGAATGATAATATTGTTGCGTTCATCAATATCGTTCATGTATTGATTAAGACGCGAAATCTGTCCCTTGTCTTCCTGTTCTACAACTCCTTCCGAATTGATGTAAATCTGGTCTCCCATTTCGAGCGAAATACAGCCGCACGACTGACGGAATTTTGGTTCAAGGTCGGAATACTGAATGCGATCAACATCTTTTCCGTCCAGAACATCCAGAGCTGTCTTTGCACAATTATAGCCCTGTCCGTAAATATTCTGATTGATTGTAGAAAGACGTGGATTAGAGCAGTTTGCAACCATGGAGTCGTCAAAGCCCACAACCTTAATATCCTTTGGAATAGAAAGTCCCAGCTCCTGCAAAACGCGGTAGGCACCAATGGCCATCATATCATTGGCACAGACAATTGCATCAAACCCAACATCTGACTTTTTCTTGAGCACTGTTCTAAGGGCTGCCTCTGCATCAAAGTCTGTAAATTTGCCTTCAAAAAGATATTTTTCGTTAAACTTGAGCTTATTGGCAGCCATGGCTTCTTTAAAAGATTCAAGGCGCTCTATTGCTTCTTCGGATCCGGTTGCAGCCGCAGAAAGAAAAGCTATTTTTTTACAGCCGTGAACTTCCTTAAGGTGAGTTACTACATCCAGATAGGATTTTCTGCAGTTTGCAAGTACGGCGTAGGTGTTTGTAAGCTTGAGCGGAACAGCAGCAGTAATTACAGGGCGGCGTCCAAAACGGTTGAGTTCTTCTTCCAGTTCTGTCTGGCTCATTGTGGCACAGTAAACACCGGCTGCCACGATGATTGCATCTACTTCTTCTGAAAAAAGCAGGTCGGCACTGCTCCAATACTGGTAATCATAAGAACCAACCGTACTGTGAGGGAGCTTTGTCTGTGCATAAATAACGGCAACATCCTTGTCACTAAAATAATCATAGATGCCGTTCAAAAAGTCTGTACTGTATTCAATATTAAATGTTGGTATCAATACCCCGATTTTTTTCATACAAACACCAATATATATTCATTATAACCTAGAATTTAATATAAAGATAGTTATTTTTTTACTGATTTTTAGATAAATGACAGAGAATCCGACTCCCGGAACTCCCTTACAAGAGATTTATACCTGCTGTCCAGATCTACACCGGTACAGGCAAGACATTTAACCTTTACGACATTGCCTTCTTTTACGGCGGACTTTTCTTTTTCATTCTCCAGGTCGTAGCGGATTACGACACAACCGTCTACTTCCGGAGCCTGGAACCATGCACGTCCTATTGCAAGTCCTTCTTCTTCGGAGGCAATTATTTCTTCTATAAGAACATTGAACTCTTTTGATACATAAGACTCAAGATGTTTTATGGTAAGCTGAGTCTGGAGCTTTTCCAATTCGGCGGCGCGTTCTTTTGCAATACGGGCTGGAACTCTTGGCTTAAAGGACCAGGCAGGAGTTCCTTCTTCGCGGCTGTAGGGAAAGCAGCCGGACCATACAGGATTTATTTCCATAAGAAAGTTTTTTGTATTTTCAAAGGCTGCGTCTGTTTCGCCGGGAAAGCCTGTAAGGAAGGTGGTTCTGAGTACGGCCTCCGGTAATGCCTTTCTGATTTTTTTTATTGTATCCACATATTTTTGCGCAGGGCCCACGCGGTTCATGGCACGGATAAGCTGGTCGTCTCCTGTCTGGAAGGGAATGTCAAAATATGGAAGCAGGCGTTTGTCCTTTTTATAAAGCTCAATAATCGAGGTGTCTAAATGATCGGGGTGAATATACAGGGTTCGGACAATAAAGTCTCCTTCGAGCAAAGAAATCTGGGAAAGAAGATATTTAAGACCGCTGCCCTTTTCTTCTTTGCAGGTAAAGGCTGCCAGGTCCTGACCAATGAGGTTTATTTCGTAAACTCCGTTTTTGATGAGGGTTTTTATTTCCTTTATGATTGAGCTTACCTGGCGGCTGCGTACCGGGCCACGGATTAAAGGAATGGCACAGAACGAACAGTTGTTGGAACAGCCTTCGGTTATTTTTACATAAGCAGAAGCCTTGTAATTGAAGATGAGCGGGCGGTTACCTTCGCAGATGCCCTTTTGTTCAAAGGAGGCTTGTGGTGCTTCTTTTTGCTTACTGCAGTTTTTTATGTAATCTGCAATTTGGGAAAGGTCGCCGTTGCCAAAAATACCGTCCAGCTCGGGCATAGATTCCTGCAGCTCTTTTGCATAGCGCTGGGCAAGACAGCCTGCCAGAATGATTTTGGCTTTTGGATACATCTGTTTTATTGAATAAACTGCGTTGATTGATTCTTTTTTTGCAGATTCAATAAAGCCGCAGGAATTGACAATTATAAAATCTGCCTCGCTGGCCTGGTCTGAATATTCAAGGCCTGCTTCTTTAAGAAAGCCTGTAATGAGTTCGCCGTCTGTCTGATTTTTTGCGCAGCCGTGCTGGTCTATAAAAAACTTTGCCATAAAAATGACTCCGGTTTAGTCCAGCTCTATTACGACAATTTTATATCTGCCGTCGGAATCCTTAATCCATTTTATGTCTTCTACGAGAACCTGTCCTGCAGCACCAATATCCAGGTCAAAGGTTCTTGAATCGGCAACAATTGTAAATTTAACTGCGTTGCTGTTAGAAATCCAAAGGCGGATTCCGTTGTGAGGGTTTGCAGTAAATACTTCGCCCTTTGAAAAATATGATTCTACAGAATTATCGTTGTCAACCTTGTCGCGGAAAAGACATGAGCTTCGGAAGCTGGCGTTGAGCGTAAACGGATATGCACGGTTGTCTTCGAGAATAACCTTTTGCGGATGCTTAGATTTGATGTCCGATTCAAACGGAATCTCGTCCATGTTAGAAGCGTTGGAAGCAACAGAAACTCCGTGGCGCAGCAGCATGCTTACTTCAACTCCGCGCGATTCGTCGGTAGAAGAAATGTCTGAAACATAAACGATGAGGTCTGACTGAGAGTCTCCGTTGATATCAATTTCTGTTTCTTCTGCAAGGTCTGTATAGAAAACTCCGCTTGGTGTATCAAGTCCAAACGAAGAAAGTGTGTCGCGTACTGTAAGCACAATGTGTCCGTTATCGGTAGGAACCTTAATCTGGTCTCCCTTGTAAACCCTCTGGGTAAACTTGGCAGTACCAAGCTCGTATTCATGAGTCTTTGCCTTGTTTGTAAGTACAACAGAATCATCATCCTCTACGTTCTTTTTTGTCATAAGCAGGATGGAAATTGTTGTAATGGTTCCTACAATAAGTACAAGAGGAATTACAATTGCAGGAATGAGCCAGCGCGGACGTCGTTTAATTAAAAGACCTTCCGGAACCGGGGACTCCTGAATTTTTTTATTGTTATAAAGTCTAAGGATATAGTCTGTATCAAGCTCAAGATAATTTGAATAGTTGCGCAGAAAACCAATCATGTAGGCTTCGCCCGGGAAAACTCCGTTGTCTTCTTCTTCGAGTCCTGTAAGATAACGGCTTTCGATGGAAATTTCTCTGGCAATTTTTTCTACATTAAGATTTTTTTCTTCTCTGGCCTTTCGCAGTATTTCACCATAACTATCCATACTTCTCTCCTACTCCGAAAACAGAAAGTTATTGTAATTGTTTGCCGATGAAGGCGCGTCGTAAATAAAGCGCTGGTCTGTAATATCCTGATTAAGCTTGTAATCAAAGAAATTGAAAACCAGGGCTTCTCCCTTTGGTGTTACTGCTTCTATGCGGCGAATAAGCTTAGTCTGTTCGTTTACTGCAATACTGATATAACGGAAGGCTTCTGAAGCACTCTTTCTTGTAAGAATAAATTTTACAACCATTTCGTCTGAACCGTCTTCCAGGGGTTCTGCATTCTGACCTGTTTCGTAAGCTACTGTATAATAGCGGCTCAAAAGCGAAAGTCCCTGCGGTGTTGTAAGAGCTTCTACTCCTGTATCTTCTGTAATGCTCTGCTGAAGTACTGCATCCTGTCCAGGAAGATAGATTGTAAGAACATCTCCGTTAAAACCGATTACCTGCTCCTCCGGATTTGTATAGTCAAGGCGCAGAAGATCCGGTGCCTTAAAACTAAGGTTACCTGCCGACTCCTGCTTGTCTACCTTTATTTCAAACTCTACTTCGTAGTCTTTTATAGTTGCGTAATATTCCGAAATTGTCTTAAAATATGCGCTG
>JAEEGG010013613.1_pt1 | contig 17374 bp, 12 predicted proteins | sample 9134161 | NCBI WGS metagenome assembly JAEEGG01 (sample SAMN16246543, study PRJNA631951) | gut metagenome | biome: gut microbiome; feature: rumen; material: CR-attached | host: Bos | place: Iran: Karaj | collected 2018-10 | reverse complement strand
TCTTACAAGAATTTCCTTGTCTTTAGGGAGTAGGGAGGACTTGATGCTGATGTCCGCGCTCTTTCCGTTGAGCGTGCGGATTTCGACGGTCAGTTTACCTGTTTCCAGGATGGCCTCGGCCTTGCCGTAGCCAGTCATTGATTGGATCATAGTTCTTTTTTATGTTGTAACCATGGTCCCGGATTCCACTCTGAATTATAAAAAATCCGGATACCGCTACAAAAATAGCAATAATTTCATTAATTTTGTAAATTAAAGAATAATGATAGGAATATGGAGAAATTGAATTTTCTTGAAGAGATAATTGAAGCAGACCTCAAAGAGGGAAAATATAAAAGCATAATGACAAGGTTCCCTCCGGAGCCTAACGGCTACCTGCACCTCGGCCATGCCAAGAGTATCTGCCTCAACTTCGGATTAGCGCAGAAATATGGCGGAAAGACAAACCTCCGCTACGACGATACGAATCCTGTGAAAGAAGATACCGAGTACGTAGATTCAATCAAGGAGGATATCAAGTGGCTTGGTTTCCAGTGGGATAAGGAACTCTATGCATCCGATTACTTTGACCAGCTCTACGAGTGGGCCGAACTTCTCATCAAGAGAGGTCTTGCGTACGTGGATGACCAGACCCAGGAAGAAATAAGCAAGGGCCGCGGTACAGTCGACAAACCGGGAATCGAAAGCCCGTACAGAAACCGCAGCGTCGAAGAAAACCTGCAGCTCTTCCGCGAGATGAAGGCCGGCAAATATGCCGACGGCGAGAAGGTCCTCCGCGCCAAGATCGACATGGCTCATCCTAACATGATGTTCCGCGATCCGCTCCTCTACAGAATCAAACATGCGTCCCACCACCGTACGGGCGACAAATGGTGCATCTATCCGATGTACGACTTCACCCACGGCCAGTGCGACTCCATCGAGCACATCACCCACTCCATCTGCACCCTCGAGTTCGATGTGCACCGTCCCCTGTACGACTGGTTCATCGAGACCCTCGGGATCTACCCTTCGCACCAATACGAATTCGCCCGCCTCAACCTGACCTATACCCTGATGAGCAAGCGCAAGCTCCTGGAGCTCGTGCAGAAAGGGCTCGTATCCGGCTGGGACGATCCGCGTATGCCGACGCTCTGCGGCGTGCGGCGCCGCGGCTACACCCCCGAGGCCCTCAAGATGTTCTGCGACAAAATCGGCGTGAGCAAACGCGACCAGCTGATGGACATCCAGCTGCTGGAATGGTGCGTGCGCCAGGACCTCAATGCCCGCTCCAACCGTTACATGGTGGTCCAGGACCCCGTCAAGGTGACCCTCAAGGACTGGCCCGAAGGGCTGGTGGAATGGTATGACTGCCCGCTCAACCCGGCCGAGCCGGAGGGCGCGAGCCGCAAGGTCCCCTTCACCGGCACCCTCTGGATCGAGCGCGCCGACTTCATGGAGGACGCCCCCAAGAAGTTCTTCCGCCTCAAGCCGGGCGGCGAAGTGCGCCTCAAATACACCTACATCATCAAGTGCGAAGAGGTCATCAAGGACGCCGACGGCCAGGTCGTGGAACTGATCTGCAGCTACGATCCCGCCACCCGTCCGGGCGGCGGCGAGTGGCGCAGCGTCAAGGGCACGATCCACTGGGTCTCCTGCGACTACGCCAAGCAGGTCGAACTGCGTAACTACGACCGTCTTTTCACCCTCGCGGACATGAGCCAGGTGCCGGAAGACAAGGACTACAAGGACTTCCTCAACCCCGACTCTCTGGACCTGGGCGTCGGTCTCGCGGAGCCCGCCCTGCTGGAGGATGCCTCCGGGATCGCGGTGCAGTTCGAGCGTACCGGCTACTATGTCAAGGACAAGGATTCCACCCCGCAGAGACCCGTCTTCAACAAGACCGTCTCCCTGAAGGACTCTTACAAACCAGAATAGCCGGCCAGGGCATACGAAAAGGGCTGCAAACCGATTGGCTTGCAGCCCTTTCTGCATAGCTTACGGGCCCTATTCGGCGGCCGGTTCCGGCGCGTCAAAGCGCATCGGAATCAATGAGCAGGTTGAGTGTATAGTGCGTCATCGCGTGCAAGTCCTGGTTCAGGACGACGCGCACCTCGTACGGTTTGGTCTTATCTTCTCCCAGCAGGATGTCGAACGCCGGACGGACGGACGAGAGCGCACTGTCGGAGAAGTTGACCGCCGGGAAATAGATCTTACTGTACTCCCGGTAATCGCCGTCGGCGCGCACCAGATGGTCCGGCGCGCCGGCGCCGCAGTCATACAGGACCGAAGGAGCCGTCGTAAAGTGGCCGTCCGCCCAGGAGAAGCCCTTTGCGTACGGGTCTTTCGCCATCAGGTAGTAGCGGGCGGAGGTGATGTGGTTGGTCAGGGTGACAGACTGTATGTAAGCTTCCAGGAGTTCGCCGCACGCGATGCGGACGGTGACCGAGGCGCGGTGATCCACCATACTGGCGGAAAGGCTCGTATTGGAGGTATAGACGTATTCACCATTCACCCAGGTGCCGGTGAAAGTCCCCTGCTTCGGATCGCTGATGTAGCATTCGGCATCAGGCGTCCAGGTGAGATAGGCATTGATGTTCTGTTCTCCATCCGCGATAATCTGCACGGCCGGCGCGACGGCGACCAGCGAGACATTCACGGGAGCGGCATTGGCTGAAGAGGTCTTCCAGCGGAGACCGTACTTGCTGTTATGGTCCGCGTCCCCGAGATTGGTCACGACAGTTCCATCGGGCTGAGTGTCATCCAGCGCCTGGCCGGTCTCATCCACCCGGCAGGGCGGCAGCCAGGGATGCGACCACCACTGCTGTCCCGCGGACAGCGAACAATAGGACCCCGTCATACCCGTGAATTTGGCATCGGCATCGAACAGTGCCACCCGGAAGGTCCCTTCATAATGGTTGCCGCCCGCCTTGGTCTCCAGGTTCAGCAAAACGGGAACTTGAGGGACGTCCTCTCCCGGCTGCGGCATACGCTCGCAGGCAGAACCCAGCAGAAGCAGCCAGGCGGCGGACAAGAGCATCTGTACAGGAAAAACACGTCTCATAGGGCATCAAATGTGGATGGGGTTCAAATCATCATCCGGATTCCCCGGAGTCGTCCATTCCGTGTTGATGGTGAAGCCGTCGAGGAAAATGTAATTATCCATCGTGAAATGGTAGGTGTAGGTATAGCCGGCCTTCAGGCCATAGGTGACACCGTCGCCGTGCGCAACTCGGTCGCGGGTCAGGACGAAAGGCTCCAGCGTCCGGCCGTTCGCCGAGAACGTGAGGATCAGTTCGTCGGTGGGGCCGATCTCCCCCGGTACCAGCAGGAGATTGATGGCGGCCGGAGCGGTCGAACGGATCCATTCGGTCAGGTCGGGAGTGAGGCTGTCCGTCTCTACGAGGTTTTCGAACGTGCCTGTGATGGCGTTGAAGGTGCCGGCGCCGTAGAGCGGCGCGCCGGACGAGCGCGTCACGGACACCAGCCGGACCTGATAGTCGGTCGGGGTGTTGAGCAGGCGGAACTCGAAACGCAGCCGCGCCATCGCGTGCCGGAAATAGAACGACGCCTTCAGGTCCGTCCCGGCGGGATCCAGGTCGCTGTTCTCCCGGTCATTCGCGTCCATGGGCGTAAGATAGGGACGGTTGTTCTCCACGGCGTACATCCAGTCCCACTGCTTGACCGTCTCGAACGGGATGGCCGTCGGACCGCTCTCCCAGGCATCCACGGTCCACGGGGCATAGGCATAGAGGTCTGCGGTCTTGTCGTCTTTGCGCTGCGTCAGGATGAAGCTGTTGGAGTACGTCCCTTCCAGCGCACCGCTACCCGATGTGGCCACGTAGTGGTAGCGCAGGGCGGAGCCGGCCTTATATCCCCGCGCGTTGTAGGTCGCGACCTTGTGGGCGGCAAATTCGGACGGCACGTCCTCATGCAAGCAGGAAAAGATGCCGAAGGTGCCCGTGGGATCGTTTGCCCGGCCGGACCAGTTGGGAAAATCCGTACCGGTGATGACCCCTTTGGTCGCCCCCGGCGTACCGTCAATTGCCGTCCGGATCTCCACGACAGCACCCGGCTCTCCGGCCGGCGCCTGCTTGGAACAAGCCGACACCGCCAGGAGCAGGACGGCTATCACGGAAAGCCTGTGCGAAATACCTCTGTCCATCATCAATAAAGCATTTCCTGTTCGTAATAAGGGACCCCGGCATCCTCCCAGGGGATAATCATGGTCTTTACGCCCAAGATGCCCCGTTCGGGGAGGTCCAGCGTGAGCAGGTAGCGCACCACCTTCCCTTCCGGCCACTCCGTGACGGAACCGGCGGCGAGGTCCAGGGTCACGGTTTCCGTGACGCGGGTACCCGCATGCAGGTTCAGGATGGCGTAGTTGACCACAAGCTTCGCATCAGCCGGCAGCGTCTGCGGGAGGAGGAACAGATGGCCCGTGGGCGTGTCGTTGATGAAGCGGTAGTCGCCGCCTTCCTCGATGTCTTCCAGGCTGGCGTCAAGGCCGGTCTTCAGCTCGCCGCCGGTGGCGCTGACCAGACGGTAGGTGGCCTGCGGGAGCGGCGCGCTGCCGTCCGCGGGATCCGCGGGCGAGACAGCCTCACTCCATGCACAGCCCAGGGTACGGTCGGGAGTTTCCGTGAAATAGCAGTATTTGGAACCGACGACATTGCGGATCTCGATGCTCGAAACACGCGCCTGCTCGAAGGTCTGCGTTTGGCTCGGATCGGATTGCAGGGTGCCTTTGTAGGCGAGCCAGAACTCCACCTGCGTCATCCGGTGCTGGCTGAAGTCCAGCGGGAACCTGCCTTCAGCATCCTTGCGGCTGCGGTCGAGCAGCGCCGGGGCGGCCAGAAAGTCGGCCTGATCGGCCGCGGTCTCCGCCGGCGTGACGCGGATCAGCGGCGAGCCGGGCAGATAGTCCGGCAGGCGCGCAGCTACGCCGGCGCCCGTGACGGGTTCCTCCAGCACGATGTCCGCGTCGCCCGTCCGGTACGGTGCGTAGCAGAAGAAGCTCAGCGTACCGTCCACCGGCCAATAGACGGGGTTCGCGTACACTATACCCGCCGAGGCGTGCGGGGCGACGCCCTGCCAGGGATTGGGAAAGGTCGTCTCCCCCGCCAGGTCGGACGTGACATAGCCGAAGCGGTGGTTCCCGATATACTTGACGGAGTGTTCTGCGTCGAAGGTCTCGCCGTCCGGCGAATACCAGGCGCTGACGCTGAAATCCTGCGTCGCGAGCTCCGCGAGCGTGGTGATCGGCATCTGACCCTTGGTCGGCTGCCCGCCGATGGCGAACGAGACCGGCACGTCGGACGCCACGGGCAAGCGCAGTTCCGCCTCCGGCACCTTGGTGCAGGCGGCAAACAGCAACAATGCTGCGAGGAGGTTCCGGGTCAAGCCCGGAATGACGACGCGGGTATGGGACATTCGCATCTGAAGGAAAGATCAACTAGTTCGAAATAACAGCCGTATCATCCACCGGATTGCCGTCCCAATCCGTCACCGTCACGTCCGAGACGCGGATCTCGGTGGGGGTGAAGATCAGGTCGTAGATGTAGCGGTGGCCTGCCTTCCAGACGGTACGCGGCAGCGGCAGCGTACACATCAGGTCGGGAATAGAGTTCTTGACGTGATAGGTCAGTTCGACGGAGCGCGACGTCTGCGGGATCACCAGCAGATGGTCGGTGCACTTGATGGCGAGTCCCGACGCGCCGGAACCCGGCACGGAGAATTCGGCCATCGTCAAGGGCACCTCCTTGTCTTCCTGGCACGCAGTGCCCGGAGGGATGGTCCACGTGACGTCAACCTCAGTGGTCGTATTGTCGATCTCGAGCGCCCCTCTATACTGAAGGTCCTTGAGCGTCAGCCCCTTCAGCGTGAAGATGCCGGCATCGGAGGCACTCTTCGCCGTGAATCCCACCACGGCCATCGTGTGCCGGAATTCGAGCGGCACCGTCCCGCCGGGATTGATGCTGCTGGTCTGCGCATTCTTGGCCGCATACATCACGTCATATTGGTTGGCATACGTATCCCAATTCTTAACCGAAACGCCGGCCGCGGCACCGCCTTCGGAAACAGGGTAGAAACTGATGCTCCCCGGCGATTCAGTCAAGGCGTCATAGGCAGCGGGCTTGAGCGCCAGGGCCAAGAAGTCCACCTTGACGTCACCGAAAGGCCAGAACTTGGGATCGTGCGTATAGGTTCCGCCGATTCCCGGTCCCGAAGCGGTAGAAGCCTGCCACTTCGCGGCGTCCGAGTAGTAGGTGAACAGCTGTTCCCTCAAAATCTCCGGCTCCTCCGCAGCAGTAGCGGAGGCAAGGATCACGTAGGTATTGTCCGTGCCCAGCGACGTGCCGTCCAATTCCGGATCCGCTTTGGTGGAGACAGACGCCACCGCCCGCAGCGTCAGTTCACACGGCTCCTCCTGCGTCAGGGTCTTGCCGCAGGCACACGCCACCGCCGCCCACAGCAAAAGCACTGCGGAACGGAAGGCAGCAGTATGACGGAGGGAGAACACTAGCCGATCTGCTCGTTGTCAACGATATCCATCCAGACGTTCACCGTAGGCTCGAAGGTAATCTCCGCAGCGGAGAACTCAAGATTGAAAGTATACTTCTTGCCCATCTCCCAAGGGGTGCGCGGGATGTTGAGCTCGTAGTCGAAGGTCTTGCCGCCCATCGAATAGTTGATCACGATCTGCTTGGCGGACTGCTCCGGGACGAGCAGGTTCGTGGTGACCTGGGTGGCGGTGCTGTTCAGGGTATACGGGAAATCGGAGATGCCCTCGGCAGCGCTCAGGTCCTTGTCGCCGTGGGCGGAGATGGTCCAGCCGGCTTCGAGGTTGGCGCGGTAGTTGTCCACCTTCAGCGTGCCTGCGTACTCCAGGTCCTTGATCGTGATCTTGTTGATCGTCAGGTCCACCGTCGTGGTGGCACTCTTCTTGGCCGTGAAGGCGAGGAGCGCCTGGGCGTGCTTGAAGGCCAGGGCGACGTTGCCGTCGGCGCCGGGCACGCAGCCGTTGGCCACGGCATACAGCACGTCATACTGGTTGGCGAAAGTGTCCCAGTCGGCGACCGTGAATTCACGCGCGTGGGTCTCGGCATGGAAAATCGGGGAGAGCGCGGTCTTGGCGTCCGGCGTCAGCGCATAGGCCAGGAAATCCACCTTCACGCCGCCGAAAGGCCAATAGATATGCTGCTTGGTATAGGGGCTGCCGCTGGCCGGGAACCACTTGGCGCCGTCCGTGAAATAGGCGAACAGCTGGCCGCCGTAGCTCGTGGCTGCGGGGTCGAAGTACTTGGGAGAGCCATCGGCGGAAGCCGCCGCATAGATGACATAGTCGTTGTCCGTGCCGAGGGAGGCGCCGGTCAACTCCGGATCCGCCTTGGTAGGGAGATTCGTCACGGCCTTGAAACTCATCTCGACAGGGGCCTCGTCCCGGATGGTCTCAATCTTGGCGCAAGACACGGCGGCCAGCATCACGGCTGCGCCGATGACAAGAAGAAGGTGTAAACTTTTCATGGGGATCACTGTTATTGTTTCTTAACTATTTCATTCAATGATAATCGGTATGGCTTCTCCATCCCAGTCGTTCACGATCGGGTCGAATCCACCGCCCTGATAGTCGTCGCCCGGGATCTCCACCGGCTCTTCGACGACGATGCGGTGCGCCGCGTTGTCCGGATTGAGCCACTGGTCGGTCACATCATAGACATAGCGGCAGCGGGAACCGTTTGCCGTGGTCACAAGCACGTTCACGATCACGTCGGTCTCCGTTTGCAGACTTCTGCCGAAGGAGTTGAACACGGCGAAAAGCCGCCCCTCCGTCACGTCGATCTCCGTCTCGAAGCCGATCGCACAGGTGCGGTTGGACGTGCGGCCGTCCCAGAGGTAACGGTCGGCAGTCTGTCCGGTGAGGTACACCTCGGCTTTCCGGATGCGCTCCGCGCCCACCACCTCGCTCACCTCCAGGATCCAGCTGTCGGTGAGGCGGGACAGTTCCGCCGACAGGACGGTGGTCTCGGCGTCTGTCGGACGCACCGGCACCAACGCTCCGGCGATCCTGCCGACGAACAGATGGTCCGGCTCGAAAACGACCGGCTGTTCGTCCGCCTCGTCCTCGTCGGCCTTGCCGGACGCCCCCTGCATCTTCACCCGCGAGCCTGTCGGGCTCGTGAAAGCGTAAGCGCCCGCACGCGTCTCCGTGCCGGCGACCTGCGTCGCTTCCGTGCCGAGGCTGTACACGACGACGTCGTACGCCCCGGCGGGGACATCGACGAAACCGCCCTGCAGCGGCAGGAAGTCTTCTTTCACCAGTTCGTGGCTCACGACATCATAGAAACAGGCGCGCACGAGCTCCGGCGTCTTGCCGGCCACCTTGTCAAGCAATTCCGGCCGGGCGTCGAAGTCCAGCAGCGCCTCCACCGCGGGATCCAGCGACGTGTCGACCGTGACACGGAGGTAAACGCCCGCCTCGGCCTCATACAGCTGGATGCGCTGGCAGCCCGTGGACAGGGCCAGCAGGAGCACGCTCAGGACCAGGAAGAGTCTTTTTCTCATCGTTTACCTCCTTTTCCGAGCGTGTAAATGGGAAACACCAGGGAGAGCTGCACACGCGTCGGGCCCACCCAGGTGGTATTCTTCGTCACACCTTTGCGGTGGTAGATCAACCCGCCCGGTTCGAAGCAGTCGTAGGGACGCGCCGTCGACCAGATGTAGCCGAGGCCGAGCTCCGCTTCCAGGTGCATCCGGCCCCGGAACAGCGGGACCGCATAGAGATAATCCAGGCCGACGTTGAAATATTCGCCCTGGTGACCGGACCAGTCGCGTTCGAAATCAAAATATCCCGCCGCACCGTACAGGCCGATGGAATGGCCCAGCAGGCGCTGTCCGTCCTGCATATCCTTTCTCGGGAACCAGTAGCGGACTTCGATGTCCGCGGCCGTGAACTCGTTGCAGACACCGGTCATATCCACTCCCCCGACGTGGCCGGAACGCCCCAGCCAGGGATAGTAGATGTCGGCGCCTACGCTCCAGCGGCGGCCCAGCGGCACTTCGACGCCGAGGTTCAGGAACGGAATCGCCAGGATGTTGGTCCGCAGGGCGAACAGCATCCGGCGGTCCGAATAATCGGGACCGGCGGGAATCGGCTCCTGCGGAGCAGGCAGCGCCACCTCGACATAGACCGTATCGCGGACAGCCTGCGTGACGAAGACGGTGTCCGTTCGCGCAGGACGACTGTCGACACACGCCACCGACACGCCCGCACTGCGGAGTTCCGGGAAGACGTTGGCGTCCAGCCAGCGCCAGACCTCGCCGCCGTCGAGACGGCGCAGGCGGTCCTCCGTCGCCTGTCCGGGCGCAGGCCCGATGATATCGAGCGCCGCGTCGCGCCAGGGGGTGTCGAGCGTCCGGACGATGCGCGCCAGACCCTCCCAGTCCTCGCCTACCTCGCGGTAATAGAGCTCGGGGCGCAATCCGGGCGTCCCGGCGAGCCAGGCGTCCAGCGCGTGGGCGCGGAGGCCGGCGATCGTCTTGTTTTCGGAGGAAGCTCCTTCCGGCGAAGCGGAACCGCGCAACAGGACGGTGCCCAGGGTACAGCCTTCTCCAAGGCGCTCCCGGAGCAGGTCGCGGAAAGCGCGCATCCGTACGCCGTTGTCGCGGAAATCAGGATCTATTTCGGTACTGCCCTGAGGGAAAAAGACCTCCAGGCGCAGCGTATCCCTGCAACCGTCTTGTGCAAATGACCGACCTCCCGGCCCAAAGAGCAGGAGAGATGCGGCCCAAAGCCATCTCAAGACGGATACAGCCCTCATAAGGCTCCAGCGATCAGATAATTACGATACCTGCTGCTGGGCCGGGGCCTCGGGAGCGGGCTTCGCCGCGGCTGCCGTCGGGCGCGGGCCGAACACGGAAGTCCGCGGCGCGGGTGCCGGCTTCGCGGGGGCCACGCCGGTCGGCTTGTTCACCATCGTGGCGACAAGCTGGTCGTATTCCTTCTCCGTGATCATCTTGAAGGAACCGTTGATCTGGGCGCCCATCTCGACCTGGATCTTGCGGACGTGGATGTTGCCGTTGACCACGGACGAGCTCTTGAGCGAGAGCGTGTCCTTGACGAAGATGTCACCGTCCATCTTGCCCCAGAAGTCGACGTTGGAGCAAAACATCTTGCCGGAGAGCCGGGCGGCTTCGCCGACCACGATCTTGCCCTCGGAGAAAAGCGTACCGTCCACCTGGCCGTCCAGGCGGATGTCGGTGGTAGAATAGAGATCGCCCCGGATGGCTGCACCCTGGGAAATCCGGCTGATATCGTTCACGTTCTGTTCCACGGTCTTGGGGGTTTTAATGGGATTCAAACTCTTGGTAAGATTCATAATGCTAAGGGGTTACACCAGGTCACGGCCATGGCAGTTCTTATACTTCTTGCCGCTGCCGCAAGGGCAGGGATCGTTGCGGCCCACCTGCTTGTCCACCTTGACCGGGGTGTTGGATTTCTGCTCCCCGTTGGTGGTGAGGTCGCTGTGGCGGGCCTGGTAGCGGCTCATGTCGGTCTTGGGACGGACGGCGCGCTGCGGCTGCTGCGGGCGGTCCGTCAGCGGGACGAAGGCCTTGAAGAGGAAGGACAGGACGTCCTGGTTGAGGTTCTCGAGCATACTGGCGAAGAGGTTGTAGCTCTCCAGCTTGTACACCACGACAGGATCCTTCTGCTCGTAGGAGGCGTTCTGGACGCTCTGCTTGAGGTCGTCCATCTCGCGGAGGTGCTCCTTCCAGTGCTCGTCGATCTGATAGAGGATGATATTCTTGCTCAGGGTCTTGGCGATCTCGCGGCCCTCGGAGTTGTAGGCGCGCTCGAGGTTGACCGAGAGGGTCATCTGCTTGCGGTTGTCGGAAATGGGGATGGCGATGTTCTGGTACATCGAGCCCTGCTTCTCGTACACGTCCTTGATGATGGGATAGAGGCGCTCCACGAGCGTGTCCATCCTGCGGCGATACACCTCCTGCATATGCTCCACGATGCGGTTCTCGAGCTCGGCGGGCTTCGCCTTCTCGTAGGTCTCCGGCGTCAGGCCGGAATCGATGGAGAGCTGGGCCATCAGCGAGACCTCGAACTCCTCGAACGGAAGGCCCTTGCAGCGGTCCACGAACAGGGCCGCGGTGTCCTTCATCATATTCTGGAGGTCGATCTCCACCTTCTCGCCGCTGATGGCGTTGCGCCGGCGGGAGTAGATGGCTTCACGCTGATAGTTCATCACGTCGTCGTATTCGAGCAGGCGCTTGCGGATGCCGAAGTTGTTCTCCTCGACCTTCTTCTGCGCGTTCTCGATGGCGCCGGAGAGCATCTTGCTCTCGAGGGCTTCGTTTTCCTGCATACCCAGCTTGTCCACCATACCGGCGATGCGCTCGGAACCGAACAGACGCATCAGCTTGTCCTCCAGGGACACGTAGAAGGTGGACGAACCCGGGTCTCCCTGACGGCCGGCGCGGCCGCGCAGCTGGCGGTCCACGCGGCGGGAGTCGTGCCGCTCGGTGCCGATGATGGCGAGGCCGCCGGCCTTCTTGACGTCATCGGAGAGCTTGATGTCCGTACCGCGGCCGGCCATATTGGTGGCGATGGTCACGGCCGAGGTCTGGCCCGCCTGGGCCACGATCTCGGCCTCGCGGGCGTGCTCCTTCGCGTTCAGCACGTTGTGACGGATGCCGCGCATCCGGAGCATACGGCTGAGGAGCTCGGAAGTCTCCACGTCCGTGGTACCGACGAGCACCGGGCGCCCGGCATTCGACAGGTCCACGATGCGGTCGATCACGGCCGCGTATTTCGCTTTCTTGGTCTTGTAGATCAGGTCGTTCTGGTCGTCGCGGATCACCGGGCGGTTGGTCGGGATGACCATCACGTCCAGCTTGTAGATGCTCCAGAACTCGCCCGCCTCCGTCTCGGCCGTACCGGTCATTCCGGCCAGCTTGTGGTACATACGGAAATAGTTCTGCAGGGTGATCGTCGCGAATGTCTGCGTGGCGCCCTCCACCTTGACGTTCTCCTTGGCCTCGACCGCCTGGTGCAGACCGTCGCTCCAGCGGCGGCCCTCCATGATACGGCCGGTGGACTCGTCCACGATCTTGATCTTGCCGTCCATAATGACGTAGTCCACGTCCTTCTCGAACATCGTGTACGCCTTCAGGAGCTGGATGACCGTGTGCACGCGCTCGCTCTTGGTGGAGAATTCCGCCATCAGCTCGTCCTTCTTCTGCTGCTTCTCCAGCAGGGTCAGGCCCTCCTCGTGCTCGATCTCCGCGATGCGGGATCCCACGTCCGGCAGGACGAAGAAGTTCTCGTCGCCAACGCCGCCGGCCAGCACTTCGTGGCCCTTGTCGGTCATATCCACGGAGCGGAGCTGCTCGTTGATCACGAAATAGAGCGGATCCGTGACGACGGGCATCTCCTTCTCATTGTCCTGCATATAATAGTTCTCCGCCTTCTGGAGGAGGACTTTCATACCCGGCTCGGAGAGGAACTTGATGAGCGGCTGGTACTTGGGAAGGCCCTTGTGGGCCCGCAGCAGGAGCTTGCCGCCCTCGGCCTCGTCGCCCTCGGCGATCTTCTTCTTGGCCTCGTTGAGCACCTGGTTCACCAGGGAGCGCTGGGTCTGGTAGAGCCGCTCCACGTAAGGGCGGAACTCCATGAACTGGGCCTCGTCGGCGTCGTTGTGCGTGATCGGACCGGAGATGATGAGCGGGGTCCGCGCGTCGTCGATGAGCACGGAGTCCACCTCGTCCACGATGGCGTAGTGGTGCTTGCGCTGCACCAGGTCCTCCTGGCTGATGGCCATATTGTCACGCAGGTAGTCGAAACCGAATTCGTTGTTGGTGCCGAAGGTGATGTCGCACTCGTAGGCCTTGCGGCGCGGGTCGGAGTTGGGCTGGTGCTTGTCGATGCAGTCCACGGACAGGCCGTGGAACATATACAGCGGGCCCATCCACTCGGAGTCGCGCTTGGACAGGTAGTCGTTGACCGTCACCATATGCACTCCCTTGCCCGCCAGGGCGTTGAGGAACACCGGGAGGGTCGCCACGAGGGTCTTGCCCTCGCCCGTCGCCATCTCCGCGATCTTGCCCTGGTGCAGGGCGATGCCGCCGATCAGCTGGACGTCGTAGTGGACCATATCCCAGACGATCTCGTTGCCGCCGGCGATCCAATGATTGCGATAGACGGCCTTGTCGCCCTCGATGTCCACGAAGTCGTGGTTCACCGAGAGGTCGCGGTCGAACTGCGTCGCGTTGACGGTGATGGTGGCATTCTCCTTGAAGCGGCGCGCCGTGCTCTTGACGATGGCGAACGCCTCCGGGAGGATCTCGTCGAGGGCCTTCTCGATGGCCTCGTCCTCATCCTTGACCAGCTTGTCGGACTCGCCGGCGAGCTTCTCCTTCTCCTCCACGGGAATATCCTGGTCCAGCTCGACCTTGATCTCGGCGATGCGCTTCTCGAAAGGTGCCTCCACCTCCACAAGCTTGGCGCGGAGGGCGGCGGAACGTGCGCGGATATCATCGTCGGACAAAGCGTCGATTTCCGGATAGACGGCCAGGATCTTGTCCAGCGTAGGCTTGATGGCCTTGTAGTCGCGGTCGGCCTTGGAGCCGAAGATCTTGCCGATGACAGATGCAAGTGACATTATGACAGTTTTTTCGTTTTACAATTGATCTCGCGCGCACGAAGGCGCGCAATGAATACAAAGTTAGCGCATTTGCAGCAACTTTGCAAATGCGCTCCCTTCTTCTGCAAAAAACGCGCCCCGGCGCCTACCAGCGGCCGTAATGGATCCTCGCGGGATCCCACTTGTCCTTCGGCTGCTCGTCCCCTGCGGGATAGCCGACCGGGACGATGGAATACGGGATCACCGTATCCGGCAGGCCAAGCGCTTTCTTGGGCGGCATATAGCGGTCCTCATAGGGATAGCTGGCCGTCCACACGGCGCCCAGGCCCATACTTTCGGCGGCGAGCAGGAGATTCTCCGTGGCGGCGCCGAGATCGTCGCGCCAGGTCCCGTTCGGCACGGTGACCGGCTCTCCCCCGCCGCGCGGGGTGCGCGTCACCGTCGTGTCGGCGCAGAGCACGATCACGGCCGCGGCCTGCTTGAATTTGTCCATATTGAAATTGCCCTCGAAGATGGTGTCGTACTCCGACGGGTCGGTGAGCACGACGAAGCTCCAGGGCTGGATGTTGCTCCCGGACGGGGCGGCCATCGCCGCCCGCAGCAGGGTCTCGATCTGCCCGTCGGTAAGCTTCTGGTCCGTGTAGCTGCGGACGCTCTTGCGGCTGAGGATGTTGTCCATCACGGCATCCGCCTTCGGGGCGGGTGCGGGGCCGGCGCAGCCGCTCAATACGGCCGCCGCCAGCAAGGGAAGGGTTCTTTTCTTGATCATACGTGTGTTATTTGGATACGATGTTCGTCTTGACGGAGGCGTAGTCGCTGCGGACGCTGAGGGTGGCGGTGCCGGGTTCGCCGCGGAGCGAGCGGACCACCGCGAGGGCCTTGCCGCTGAAGAGGGCCTTGTCGCAGCCCTTCAGGGAGAGGGTGTCGGCGGCGTTGCCGTTGTCCACGCCGAAGAGCTCGCCGGCGCCTTCCACGCTGAAGTGCAGCATATCGGTGGCCGTGGGCACCACGCGCCCGTCGGCGTCCAGCGCCTCCACGGTCACGTAGCAGAGGTCATAGCCGTCGGCGGCGATGCTGCGGCGGTCGGGCGTGAGGCGGAGCGAGACGGGCTCGCCCGCGGTGTATCGGGCTTCGCGCGCCACTTCCCTGCCTCCCTTGTAGGAGACGACCTCGATCTTGCCGGGGTGGAAGGGGACGGCGTTCCACTGCACGTGCAGCACGTCGCGGGTCTTGGCCTGGCGGCCGAGGGATTCGCCGTTCACGAAGAGTTCCACCTCGTCGGCGTTGCTGTAGTACGCCCAGATGTCCACGGGCTCGCCCTCCTTCCAGTTCCAGTGCGGGAAGAGGTGCAGCACGGTCTCGTCGGTCCACTCGGACTGATACAGCCAGTAGGCGTCTTTCGGGAAACCGGCAAGGTCCACGACGCCGAAGTAGGAACTGCGCGAAGGCCAGCCGTAGGGCGTGGGTTCGCCGAGGTAGTCGAAGCCCGTCCAGATGAAGGTGCCCGCGATGAAGTCGCGGTCGCGCACGGCGATCCACGCATCCTCGTGGAAATCGGCCCAGGGGGCGCTGCAGGCGTCATAGGCGGTGACCTGGTGGTTCCAGTCCACCTCGTCCTCGGCGGTGTACATCCAGCCCCGGCTGGGAAGTTTCTTCCTGTCCGTGGACGGCTGGAAATAGATGCCGCGGCTGTTGAGCGAAGACACGGTCTCGGAACCGATCAGCGGCTTGCCGGGGAACCATACGCGGCAGGAGTCATACAGCTGCGGATGGTAGTTGAAGCCATAGACGTCCAGGGCGCCGGCACGCAGCAGGTTGTTGCCGGGCCAGACGCCGTTGCAGCCGGCCGTGATGGCGCGGGTGGTGTCCAGGTCGCGGATCAGCTGTGCCATATGCCTGGTCAGCAGCACGTTGGGATTGTCTTCGCCGGGATCGTTCTGGTTCAGCGAATGGATGAAGTTGAGCAGGGCGTTGGCCTGCTCGGGGGTGAGGTTCTCGAGATTGTCGTCCCGCGAGTCGCTCTGCTCGCCGATCTCGTTGCCTATGCTCCACATCACGACGGAGGGGTGGTTGCGGTCGCGTTTGACGAAGTCGTGCATATCGCGCACGTGCCACTCGTCGAAGAAGCGGGCATAGTCGTACCGGGTCTTGCGCTTGCGCCACATATCCATCGCCTCGTCCATCACCACGAAGCCCATCTCGTCGCAGAGGTCGAGCAGCTCCGGGGCGGGCGGGTTGTGCGAGGTGCGGATGGCGTTCACGCCCATATCCTTGAGAATCTGCAGCTCGCGCTGGAGCGCGCGGAGATGCACGGCCGTGCCGAGGCAGCCCATATCGTGGTGCAGGCAGACGCCGAGCATCTTGAGCGGCCGTCCGTTGAGGAAGAAGCCCTTGTCGGCATCCCATTCGGTCGTACGGACGCCGAAACGCGTGGCATAGGTATCCTTCATTCCCTCCGCGGACACGGTCACCTGCGCCGTGTAGAGGTAGGTGTCGTCGACGTCCCAGCGGTGCGGGCGGGCGATTTCGAGCGAAGTCTCGAAAACCGGCGCCCCGGTGGCCGCGGTGCGGGCGACCGTCCGCCCCTTCGCATCCAGGATGCGGAATTCGTAGTCGATCTCCTGGCCGGGACGGGTGCCGTCCGTCTCCACGGTCATCACCACGCGCGCCTGCTTGTCCGAGACCTGCGTCGCACGCACGTACAGACCATTATACGCGACGTGCACGGGATCCGTGACCACCAGATGGACGTTGCGGTAGATGCCGCAGCCCGCGTACCAGCGGGAATTGGGCTGTTCGGCGTTGTCGCAGCGCACGGCGATCACGTTCTCGCCGGGCACGAGCGCGGAGGTGATATCATAGCAGAAAGAGCTGTAGCCATAGGGGCGCGTCCCGAATTCCTGCCCGTTGACATAGACGGTGCTGTTCATAAACACCCCGTCGAAGACCACGCTCACCGCTTTCCGCGGCCGGCCGTCGGCGTCGAACACGCCCTCCGGCAGGCGGAAATGCTTGCGGTACCAGCCGATGCCCCCGGGCAGGGCGCCGCCGCTGGGCGTGGAGGGATTGTCGAGGGAGAACTCCCCTTCGACGCTCCAGTCGTGGGGCAGGTGCAATTCACGCCAGGAAGCGTCGTCGAAGGACGCCTCCGCATACGCCGGCGCGTCGCCGAGCGTAAAACGCCAGTCGAAATTGAAATCTTCGCCCCGCTGGATGCCGCGCTGCGGCTGGCACGCGGCCAGCAGCGCCACCACGGGCAGAATGGTCAATAGCATACGTCTCATACTGGCAAAGATAACAAAAAACTCCCCAATCAAAAACATCCGGGGTGCCAGTATGCCCTCCAATGACGCCCGGGGCCACTTCGCTCCCCTGATGTTTTTGAACGAACCAGATTCCTGCCGGAGACTATCGCCAGGGCAGGTACAAAAAGAGGCCGACCGGGGAGGTCGACCTCTTTTGCAGTTAGGCGATATATTACTTCGCGGCCTGGCGGGAGCGCCACAGGGCGGACATATCCTCGAGGGTCTTGCCCTTCGTCTCGGGCACGAGGCGCCAGACGAACACAGCGGCCAGCAGGCACATCACGCAGTACAGACCGTAGGTGAAAGCCGGACTCCAGGTGTAGAGCGGCACGAAGGTGGAGCTCACGATGAAGTTCGAAATCCACTGGAAGGCGACGGCGATGGCCACGGCGGCACCGCTGATCGTGTTCGGGAAGATCTCGGAGATGAGCACCCAGC
>JAEEGG010013612.1_pt1 | contig 17375 bp, 8 predicted proteins | sample 9134161 | NCBI WGS metagenome assembly JAEEGG01 (sample SAMN16246543, study PRJNA631951) | gut metagenome | biome: gut microbiome; feature: rumen; material: CR-attached | host: Bos | place: Iran: Karaj | collected 2018-10 | reverse complement strand
GAAAATGATATCGGAGAATTCGGTGCCCATCATGGAGCCGCCCCAACCGTCGGCAAGACCGGTCCTCATCGCCTGTCTGACGAGCGCGGCGGGATCGGCCATGACGCCGATGTGCGTCATATGCATCGACTCGGTGCATTCTCTGTCGACCGCGCGGGGAGCAATGCCGAGCTCATTCCATTTGTCCTGACGCTCCTGAGGAGCTCTCTCGAGGAATTTGAGAGTGCCGAAGGGTTTGCCGTATTCGTTGAGACCGACAAGAGCAAGATCTTTGGCTATATCATAGATATCTCTGCCCTCGGTCTCGATCCCGAATTCTTTTGCCACACGGATACATTTTTCTTCGTCCTTGATCTTGTAGATGCCGTCTTTATCGGCAGCGGCAAGGGTATAGCATATCTCACGGCCGTGGTCGGAGTGAGCCGCAGTGCCGCCGACAACAAAGCGCAGATAATTCCTGCCGGCAATGGTGTGCGCGTCGGCGCCGCAGATGCCCTTGGGAGACTTGGGCGTGATGCGGCAGGGACCCATTGAGCAGTTTCTGCAGCATATACCGTCCTCGCCGAATTTGCAGTGATTTTTCTGCGCTTCGGCGCGTGTTTCCCAGGTGTCGATACAGGCTTTGCAGGCTATTTCTCGGAGTTCTTTTGCATCGCTCTCCATCTCCTCGATGGTGGTGAAATGTTTCATGGGTTACCTCCTGCTGAATATAACAAGTGCCGGTAAACGGCAAATACTTGCGTACTGAAACGGTAAAAGGGCACAGTAATACCCCATTATCATTTTTCGCAAACAATTCTACCAAAAAAAACGCCGATAATCAACTGTAATTAGTGACAGCATACTAATGCGGCGCGGCTTTGTTTTTACCTTTTTTGACGGTTTTTTGCACAGATATGAAATGATTGATAAAAGAAGCTTATCGTATAATAATAAAATCATTTCAAAGCCCACGCGAGGCGGAAGTCCTTGCCCGGTACCGCGGCAAAGCGGAACGCGGAGGCTCCTGCCTCCGCGTTCCGTGTATGAACAAACTTTATTTGAGAAAGCCGCTTATGATGCGCTCTTCCGCTTCCTGCTCGGACATGCCGAGAGTCATGAGCTTGAGCAGCTGATCTCCGGCTATGCGTCCTATTGCGGCTTCGTGAACGAGCTGCGCGTCGACGCAGTCGGACTCTATCGCGGGGATGGAGCGGACCTTTGCGCTGTCCATGATGATGGTGTCGCACTGTACGTGACCGAAGCAGCGGGCCTTTCCCACAACGCTGGGGTGGAATACCTGTTCGGACTCTCCCTGAGCGACGCTGCGGGAAACGACCCTTGCCCGGGAGTCTTCTCCGTTGAGTATTATTTCCATATCGGAGTCGGCCTTCTGCCTGTCATGGGTCATCAGCTTTTCAAGCAGCAGCGTTTCGGAGCCTGCGGCGAGCTCGATGCGGGTATAGCGATGGGTACTGTCCACTCCGCGTATCTGAGTGGTATCCATTTCGATGAAGGCGCCTTCGTCGAGATAGACGATAGTCTGAGGGTTCATTATTTTTTCGCCCGTGCCCTCGCCGTCGCCGTAATGCTTTTCCACGTACTTGACGCGGGAATTCTTCCCGACATGGAAGGTATGCACGCCGTCGTGCTTGGAGGTATCGCAGCCGCTGTTGTGTATTCCGCAGCCCGCGATTATAAGCACGTCGCAGTCCTCGCCGACGATAAAATCATTGTAAACGGTCTCGCTGTAACCTGTTTTGCTGATTATGACGGGTATGTGCACGCTTTCGTTTTTCGTGCCGGGCTTTATTATGATGTCGATGCCCGGCTTGTCCGTTTTGCTGACTATCTCGATGTTTTCGCTGGAATTGCGTCCGGCGGATTCTCCGTTGCGGCGGATGTTGTAAGCGCCCTCGGGGACCTTGTGCAGGTCAGCTATCTGCCTGAGCATGTTCAATTCGATCTGACTGAGCTTCGCCATGTCTCAAGCCTCCTTTACCGAGCAGTAGCTTATCGGGTCGCCTATATGAGGAAGGACGGTATCGGCGTTTCCGCGATGGGTTACGGCTCCGCCGGCAACGAGTATGACCTCGTCGGCGAGACGGATTATACGCTCCTGGTGAGAAATGATCACTATCGTGCTGCCGGTTTTTCTGTGAATGCTCTCAAAGGTCTGGGTAAGACGGGAAAAGCTCCAAAGATCAATGCCGGCCTCGGGCTCGTCAAATATCATGAGAGAAGAATTCCTGGCGAGTATCGAAGCGATTTCTATTCTTTTGAGTTCGCCTCCGGAAAGGGAGGAGTCGATATCCCTGTCAAGATAATCCTCCGTGCACAGGCCGACCTTCGTCAGGTAGGCGCAGCACTCGTTGGTGCTGAGCTTTTTTCCCGCGGCTATGCTCAGCAGCTCCGTTACCTGCAGGCCCTTGAAGCGAGGGGGATGCTGAAACGCGTAGCTTATGCCGAGCCTGGCGCGCTCGGTGACGGAAAGGGAAGTGACGTCGGTCCCGTCGAATTCTATACTTCCGGAATCGGGTCTTACTATTCCCATTATGGCTTTCGCGAGCGTTGTTTTGCCGCCTCCGTTGGGGCCGGTTATTACGACAAAACGCCCCGTATCGATTTCGAGATCAATGCCGTTCAAAATCTTTTTCGTGCCGTTTTCGTCGCTGACGGTGTAGGACAGCCCTTTTATTTTAAGCATATTCAGCCTCCGTTGGCCTTAATATATTCAGAGCTCTGCTGCAGTTGACGAGATGAGTGATCTTCCGAGTGCCGCCGTACTCGCCGTCGACCGTCCAGTCCGGGAGCGCGGAGCACTCCACGGTCATATCCGAGCTTTTGAGATACAGTATCTGTTCGGAGTCGTAGCGGTGGACGGCAAGATCGTAAAGAAGCTTCTGCAGCTGAGAAAGAGACTTCGGTTCTTTTATCATGATGACCTCGAACAGGCCGTCCTGAAGGTCGACCTCATGACTGTTGAGCTTCAGAAGCCCCCCGACGGACAGGGCGTTCGATACGGCGCCGAAAATAAAATCATCCTCATATTCGGCGTTTTCCGTTTTCAGTACGGCATGATAGCCTTTGATCTCGGAGAGGGATTTAAGGCCCTCAAGTATATAAGCGGCGTACCCGAGGAGATTTTTCGCGTCCTGAGGGGCGCTGTAGGAAGCCTTGGTAAACGAGCCGAAGGAAGCGACATAGGAGAAATACTTTTCTTCGTTGAAGCAGCCTATGTCTATGGGGTCGGCCCGTCCGTCGACTACCGTTTCGGCGGCGCGGATTATGTTGCGCGGCAGACCTACGCCGACGGCAAAATCGTTGGTCGTGCCGGCGGGAATGTAACCCAAAACGGGAGGAGACTGCAGCCGCATGAGGCCGTTGATGACCTCATGCAGCGTACCGTCGCCTCCGAATGCCACGACACGGTCATATTTTTCCCCTTCCTCGGCGACTATGCGCTCAGCGTCCCCGGGACCCTGAGTGCTGTAAACGTATACGTTATAATCGCTTTTGAATATCACGCCGGCGGCCTCAAGAAAAGAATTCTGAGACTTGAAGCTTCCGGCCCTGGGGTTTCTTACCACAAGCATGCGCCTTGACATGGGCTGAGTATTCTCCCGAAATTATTGCTTTTTCAGTACCGTACCGAGGGTATCGGTGAAAAGCGCCGCAGCGTTTATTTCGTCATAGTCCACATGGATAAAGGTGGCGTGGGTGGGGCCGACTCTCGCCTCGACCTCGTCGAAGATGAGCGCGCGCTCGCCGCCGACCTTGACCTGAACGATCTCATGATCGGTGATGCCGTATTTTTCCGCGTCCTCGGGGCAGCAGTGAAGATGACGCTTGGATACGATGACGCCTTCGTCTATCGTAACGGTCCCGCAGGGTCCGGTTATGGTGCAGCCGGGACTGCCGGCAAGATCGCCGCTGAGGCGGATGGGCGGGGTGAGGCCCAGGGCGCGGGCGTCGGTAAAGGAAAGCTCCACCTGAGTCTGCTTGCGGCAGGGCCCGATAATGGTAAGACCCTTCATCGTGCCTTTGGGGCCGGTTATGTCGACCTTCTGAGTCGACGCGTACTGACCGGGCTGAGAAAGCGCCTTTTTGGGCTCGAGCTCAAAGCCTTTTCCGAAGAGTATATCAAGATGCTCTCTTGTTACATGAAGATGTTTGCCGGAACCTTCGATGACAACTTTGAATTCTTCCATTGTTAGCTTACCTCTTTTTTATAATAAAAATACTGTATTATAATTTAGCACCTTTCTTTATAAAATACAATAGCCCTTGACGATACGGCTGATTTTATGCCGAATGCCCCCTCCACGGACGAACGCGGAAACGTTCCGGGAGGGAGCATTCCTGGAATTATCGCATATCGGCGGTGCTTCTTACTTCTCGTCCTTTTCCTTTGAAAGCATGACGTTGGCGAGGATGCCGAGGATAAGGGAGCAGGCGACGGTGCGGATCTGAACGTCTCCGAAATTGAGAGTGAGTCCGCCTACGCCGGTGATGAAGATTATGGAAGCGACGAACAGATTGCGGTTTTTGTTGAGATCGACGGTCTGCAGCATTTTAAAGCCGCTGACGGCGATAAAGCCGTAAAGCGCGATGCAGACGCCGCCCATGACGCTGCTGGGGATGCTCTCGAGGAAAGCCATAAGGGGACTGATGAAGGAGAAGATGATGCACAGCGCGGCGGCGCCCCAGATGGAGACGGTGGAAGCGTTGCGGGTGATGGCGACGCAGGCGATGGACTCGCCGTAAGTGGTGTTCGGGCAGCCGCCGAAGAACGCGCCGACCATGGAGCCGATGCCGTCGCCGAGAAGGGTACGGGTAAGGCCGGGTTTTTCGAGAAGATCGGTGCCGATTATGCTGCTGAGGTTCTTATGGTCGGCAAGGTGCTCCGCAAAAACGACGAAAGCGACCGGGACATAGGCGGTGAACAGGGTGAGCAGGTAAGTGGGAGTGATATCCTTGAGAGTGCCCACACGGAACATGAACTCGGGAAGAGCGAAAGCGCCGCAGTCCTTGAAGGGGCTGTAGTCGATTATCATGAGAGCGGGGAGATCGCAGTATTTGCCGATAAGGTAGAATACGGAGGCGGCGATGTAGCCGGCGAGTATGCCGATGATAAACGGGATGAGGCGCGCCATCTTCTTGCCGTAGGTGGAAGCAAGCATCGTAGCGGCAAGGGTTATCAGACCGCAGATGAGGGCGACATAGGGAGAACCTCCGCCTATGTTGGTCTTGAGCAGGTCGCCTATCGCGTTACCGGACAGGCTCAATCCGATGATGGCGACGGTGGGTCCGATGATAACGGGAGGCATGAGCTTGTTGATCCATTTGACGCCGCAGAATTTGATCACGATCGCGAGGATCACATAAACAAGACCCGCCATCGCGGCGCCGATGACAAGCCCCCAATAGCCGACAGCCAGGGAGGCCGCGCCGCCGAAGGCGGAGAACATTGAACCGAGAAAAGCGAATGAAGATCCGAGAAACACGGGGCTGGAAGACTTGGTGAAAAGAAGGTAGATGATCGAGCCGCAGCCGGCGCCGAAAAGAGCGGCGGAAGCCGTCATTGACGAGCCGGTGACCTCGTTGACGACCGCGGGAACGGCTATCGTGGCCGCCATGATGGCCAGCAGCTGCTGCAGGGCAAAGAAGATCATCTGCGAAAACCTGGGCTTGTCCTTGACTTTGTAGATCAGATCCATGAAACATTCCTCCATCTTAATATATTATAAATATAAATATGACGTTCCGAAAATAAAGAAAACCCTGCCGGAAAGCCGGCAAGGTACGGGAACGGTCTCTGAAAAGGCCGTAAAATATCAGGACACCTTGTCGGCAGCTCGGTACCGTCTTAAAGATATCACCGATATTTTAGCATGGTCGGGCATCTCAGTCAACAAAAAAAGACGTTTTCGGTCATTCTTGCGTCGGATCGCGGGAAAAACATCTAAAATAAATAAAAGATAGTGCTTTTTTTCGCCGATTGTGATATCATGCATTACGGTGATCGAATTCTTTATTTTCACATACAGGAGGTTATTACATGCTTACCGCAAAAGAAAACATGCGTCAATCCATCATCAAGGGCGGCAAGCCCGACCGTTTCGTCAACCAGTATGAGGCCGTCAACCTGATGATGCACCCTCAGCTGATGCACAACGGCGGAGCGCCGAGCAAGGGTATCGTAAACGCAGTCAACGCCTGGGGCGTGACCATGTCGTGGCCCGAGAACGTGCCCGGCGCCTTCCCGGTACATACCAAGGACAAGATCGTTATCAAGGACATCGAGCACTGGCAGGATTATGTCAAGGCCCCCGATATCGAGTATACCGCCGAGGAGTGGGCCCAGTGGGGCGAGATGTACAAAAACGCGAGAAACGACAAGGCGTTCACATGCTCGTTCATCGCTCCCGGCATGTTCGAGCAGGTGCACTATCTCTGCTCCATGACCGACGCTCTGGAGTATTATCTGACCTATCCCGACGAGGTCATGGATCTTATCAATTATATCAAGGACTGGGAACTGAAGCTGGCCGAGAAGATCTGCTCCAATCTTCATCCCGAAATGATCCTCCACCACGACGACTGGGGCAGCGGCACCAACTCCTTCCTGCGTCCCAGCATGTTCGAGGACTTCTTCGTGGACGCCTATAAGGAGGTCTACGGCTATTATCACGACCACGGCGTGGAATTCATCCTGCATCATTCCGACTCCTACGGAGCCAACATCGTGCCCGCCATGATAGAGATGGGCATAGACGTGTGGCAGGGCGCGATGGAAATAAACAACGTTCCCGAGCTGGTAAAGCAATACGGCGACAAGATCACGTTCATGGGCAACATCGACAACAAGTCCTGCGACTTCACCGAGTGGTCCGACGAGAACAACAAGAAGGTCGTATACAAGGCGCTGGAGGGCTGCACTCCCAACAGCTACATTCCCTGCATCGTGCAGGGCGGCCCCGGCTCCGTTTTCCCGGGAGTCTATCTGTCCCTGTGCAAGTACATCGACCAGTACAACGAGGAGCATTTCGGCATCTCCGCGGCCGACCAGGAGAAGCTGCGCATGCCTCACAACGTGATGTTCTGATCCCCGCTGAACGAATTTACAGCCCCGCGCTTCGGCGCGGGGCTGTTTTTACAGTCTTTCGGTTTTTCCGAGGCGGCGGTAAACGGTTAAGTACATCGCGGTATAGCAGGCTGTGCCTCCGATTATCTGGCTAACCGGTTCAGCCCAGAAAATACCCTCGGCGCCCAGGCCCGTTATGGAGGGCATCAGAAGGATCAGCGGCAGGAGAACGATGAACTTGCGCAGCATTGAGAAGAATACCGCCCGCCTTGCCAGCCCCAGCGAGGTGAAAACCGTCTGACCGACCATCTGGAAGGTCATGAAGAAAAACATGGCGTAGTAGTGCCGCACTCCGTAGATACCGAGGCTTATCAGCTCCGCATCACGGTTGAAAAGTCTTACGAAGAAGCCCGGTACAAGCATGAAGGCGAGCCACATGACGAAACAGTAGGACGCCACAAGGACAGTCATCACCCGGATGCAGTTTTTGCACCGGTCCCACGCCTTCGCTCCGTAGTTATAACCGAGCACGGGTTTTCCGCCCTCGGTGACTCCGGAAACCGGCATGAAGGAAAGCTCGCGAAGAGAATTGATGACGGTCATGACGGCGACGTGCGTATCGCCGCCCAGGCGGGACAGCCCGTTATTGTAGAAAAAGCTGACGGCGGAGTTTGTAAAACTCATTACGAAGCCGGCTATGCCCAGAGCGATTATTCGGCCCACTATTTTTTTCCTGAGGCGAAGATCGGCGGCCCGCAGAGATATTACGGCACGGCGGCCCGTCAGAAAGCGAAGCACCCACAGGGAAGAGGCAAGCTGGCTCAGTACCGTCGCAAGCGCCGCTCCGCGCACGCCCCAGCGGAACGCGAAAATAAACAGAGGATCCAATATGATGTTCAGTACCGCTCCGATGAGCATTGTGAGCATCCCGGTCCGGGCAAAGCCCTGGGCGTTTATAAAGGGGTTCATCCCGACGCCGGTGAGAACGAAGACCGTGCCGAGCAGATAGACCGAAAGATAGTCGTCGGCAAAGTGAAAGGTGTCCGCGCCGGCTCCGGTCCAGCGGAGGATCGGAGCTTTGAAAAGATAGCCCAGCAGCGTAAGGCTCAGACCGAAGATCAGGAGCATGCAGTACGCGTTGCCCATGATGAGCTCGGCCTTCTTTTCGTTTCCCTCGCCTCTGGCGATGGAGAAGAGGGGAGCGCCGCCGGTCGAGCAGAGGGACTGAAAAGCGCTTATTACCATGAGGATGGGAGCGGCGAGACCGATACCGGTCAGCGCAAGCTTGCCCGTTCCGGCCATGTGTCCGATGTAGACACGGTCCACGATGCTGTAAAGCGTGTTTACCAAAAGCGCGAGCGTCAGCGGAAGAGCGAGACGGAAAATGTTTCCGGCAATGCTGCCGCGTGAAAAGTCGCTTTGATCCGCCTGCGCGGGAAACCGCGGCAAAACGACCGCCTCCTTCCTGCATTTGCCCTTAAATATACACCCTCGCTCCGCTTCACGCAAGAACGTATGATATCAAAAACACCGCTTTTGTCCGGAAGAAGAAAAAGTTAAGCAGCAGACGCACGCCCGATGAAGCGTTTGTCAAAGCGAAGCTCCCGTCCCGGATGTGAGGAATTCTCACGGTCCGGGACGGGAGCTGTCTTATATTTTACACGGACGGAAAGTTCCGATTTGCCGTGCGGGCCGGCACGGCGGTTTGTCCCGCGGACTCAGAAGTCGTAGGAGTCGCCGAGGGGACGCCAGTCGTCGCCGTCCAGCACCATGATGCTGTAGCAATAGGACTCGTCATAGGGCAGTCCCGAGTCGGTCAGGGGATCGTTGGGGTCTATTTCCCCCGTCCAAAGTGTCAGGAAGCGGCCGGTCGTTTTTTCGTAAACGGCAACGATGGCCTTCATCGTGTCGACTCCCTTTGCCGATTTATTCACGATCACGGAGACTTTCCCGGACTCTGTGTCCACGAGGCCGTGCACGATGGGATCATCATTCAAGCGGTCTGCGGGCTTGATCCGTATATAGTGGAACAGGTCTCCGGGCTGCTGGTCCGCCAGCATGTCCGTACTGCCGGGCTGGGCATTCTCCGGGGAAGGATCGGCAGAGAGCAGGAATACGGTGCTTTCCTGCGTACCGTCTGCAAAGGCGACGCCGTTAAGAAGGACAGTGTCGCTGTCCGGAGCGGAGCGCGCGTAAAGACTGCCGCCGGCATAGGTGAAGCCCGCGCTTCCGGGCTTGCCGAAAACGTTGCCCTCGGCAACGTCCACGGCCAGGGAACAGCCGCTGAGGGTGAGGCTGCCGCCATGATGACCGCCGTCTTCCGCAAGGCAGAAGCCGCGGCGCGATCTGACTGTCAGGCTGCCGCTGCCGCTCAGAGTGACGTTTGCCCCGAAGCCGTAGATCCCGGTGATCAGACTGTCCTGAACGTAGGGGTCTCCTTCGGCTACCGAATTCTCATCCAGATTGATAAGGTTTTTTCCCTCGGCAACGATCTCCAGGTCCTCCCGTGTGAAGACTGCGGCAAAGGCGTTTTCTCCGTAGACGGCGGGATCCCGTCTGTCGCAGAAGCCGGAATTCAGAGTGACATCCCTGAGGGTCAGCCTGGCGGGTTCACCTCCCTCTGCGGGGGTATAGCTCACCTTTCCGTCTCCCAGAACGTCCTCACGGTTATATTCCGAGATATGCACACCGCCCACATAGGTATCGTACATCTGCGTATCCAGAGTAGGCATCACGTCAAAGTATATCAGCTCAATGTCGCCTGTCAGTACGTCCTGTACCTGCACACAGTTGTCGGCATAATTCATCCCGACGCTGCTCTCGGTATGGAAGAAGCAGAAGGTCCCCCGGTCCTCGTTAAAGGCAAACTCCATGGGGATCGGTTCCGGAGCGGGAAGAATGCTGTAGTGGTATCTTCCGCTCCCGCCGCTGACGTACTTCGAGAAGTCAAGAGAAAAGGCGGTGCCCACGTCGCCGGAGGGGATAAAGATCTCGGGATTGCGGCCCTCGCCGTCCACATCCACCGTAAAGGGCTTGTTCCAGGACAGCTCGAAGGGATTGGTGGTAAGAGTGCACCATTCCGTGTAGCGGTCTCTGTCGGCGACAGTTTCGACCGTGTACAGCGTGATGCGCAGACGGTAGCTGCGATCCGGCGATTCATAGATCCGGACCCACTCTCCCGGAGTCAGCTCGGTGGGGACGACGTCGGCAAGATAAAGGGTTTCGCTCACGTCAAAGAGGGCTGCTCCCTTTACGCGGTCGTAGGCGGCATCGCCAGAGTACAGATAAGAATAGTGGTTGACGGGCTCGTGTTCACTGTCGGACCAGACCAGCTCGCCGTCCTCGTTCTCATAGGTGCATTCCAGCTTCGCATATGCGGCAAGCCTTGTGCCCGGAACGAAATCCGCCGGGATCTCCACCCGGAAGCCGATGTCCGCCTTGCCGATCCGGTGGTCTCCGGTCATTGCGGGATCGCTGCCGTCCAGGGTGAAGGCAAAGTCAGAGATCACGTTGGTGTCAAATACGGCAATGGGGGTGATGTCCCAGTCGGGCATGGTGAAGCGGATCGCGCCGCCGCCCAGATCCAGAATGTCCCGGGGCCCATACTGGGGCCAGCCCCAACGGACGAATTCGGAACCGGGCAGCCCCTCCGGGGGATACAGAGTCACGGAGTCTCCCGGACAGACAGGGAATTCTTTGCCGAAGACCGCAGCCGTATCTCCGTTCCGGGAGATCTCGATCTGCGTTTCGTCTGTGCTCAGACCCTGGGTGATGACCTCCAGACTGCGGGGCAGGCCGTCCATCACGGTCAGGGTGCGTAAACCGGCAAAATCGGGTTCGGAAATGTAGGTCACGTATGTGTTTTCATCGCCGAAACAAAGCTCCCCGGTGGTCGGACCGTCGCTGTCCGGGTCCCTCCAGGTGAAGGAGTGGAAGCCGGTTACCACAGTCCTCGGTGAAATGATCGCGGAGGTGTCGATTTCATCGGACTCGGGGAACGTGCTGATGTACGCCGCCCGATCGGAGCAGATGTACGCGCCCTCCGCGGCATAGACGGCGCACCATTCCTTGCCGCTGCTGCTGATGCGCACGGAGGCATGACCGTCGACGGTCACTGTTTTTTCCGACCAGACGGAACTGAGATCGCTGCAGTAAAGGCTCGGGCTCACTTCGCCGTTCGTCTGGATCTCCACGGAACAGTTGTCTTCCATGCGAATATGTCCTGCGGCATACATCGCCTGGGCGGCTCCGGCGCGTTCCGCGCAGCCCATACCGACCGAGACCCAAAGAGTAGTATCACCGCCGATGAGGATATCTCCCTTTGCGTCCAGACCGACGGCGCAGCCGTAATAGCCGGGCTCCGGGTCCACTTCTTTTTCGCAGTCCGCGTAGATCTCCAGACTGAACGGGCCGACTGCCCGGACGTCTCCGGAAGCGCGGACGGCGCTTATCCGCTCGCCGGTGTAGTAATAGCTGCCGTCCTCGCGCTCCTCCCGGACCATGTTATAAGGTCCGTAGGCCCGGATCGTCAGTCCTGCTCCCGGAGCGCCGCTCAGTATGACGGAGCCGGTGTCGTTGAGTATGGCGGCGTTGTCTGCGCAGTGTATCAGATTTCCGTCGCCCCACCGGTCGATCCAGGCAACGGACGCGGTGTTCTGCTCGATCGCGCAGTTCCCGGCCGCGTATACCGTCAGATCGCCGAAGCTGTCCTCCGCCGTGCGGATCTCATGCAGGGCGGGAATGTCCGTATCTCCGTCCAGAGTCAGGATGCCTCTGGAAGCGTCAAAATGGGCAAAACGGATATAGCCATCCTCCGGCACCTTATGCGTCCTGTTGAACTCGTTGGTATAAAGGCCGCTGTCGGTGTCGTAATAAATATCGGGGAAACGGGCGTCCAGGCGCATCCAGGTGCCGCTGTCGAAGCCGTCGTAGATAGTGGAGGCGCCGTTGGAATTCCATGCGTCGGTCATATAGAGCTCAACCGCGGAAGCGATTCTGGAGGATACGGCCTCTCCGTCGGCGGTCCAGGTAACTTCGAAGGGCTCGCTGTAGTAGTTGAGGCCGTCAAAGAGAACGGCAAGGCGGTACAGGGTCGTTGTACCGGGCCGGGAATAATTACGCGTCTCGGTGAATTCGGCAAACGCATGCTGCTTTGCCGGGAAGGTACCAAGCTCCGGGCGGTTGATCCATCGGCCGGTGGCAGTGTTATAGCTCTGAAGCATGACGCCGTCGCTGTACGCCGTATCGGCCCGCAGGACGTTTTCAGCGTCGTGGCGTTGCAGAACGCCGTTAGCGGTCTGGCTGCCGCTGTTCTTCCGATAAAGCTTGTAAACCTCAAAGGCGTTCATTTCCCAGGTGACCGCCGCCGTGCCGAGTCCGCCGCCGAGCACTGTCTGAGTGGAGGGAAGGGGAGCGGTCGCAAAGGGTTCCACGGGCTGAACTCCGCCGAGGGTCAGGGTCATGCACTCCGTTACGCTCTCAATCCGGTAGCGCCGGTTCTCGTTTTCGTCGATCTCCGGGCGAATAAACTCTTTTCCGTCCCGATACAGGCCGATGTTGTTGCCCCGGTAACCGGGCTCGGCAGCGGCCACGAATTCCAAAGACTCGCCTGCGGGAACGCAGAATCGGCCGGCTTCGTCCACGTACACTCTGCCTACCGGGCTGAGGGAAAGCTTGTCGGGGTCGTAGTCGACCTGCACCGTATAGCCCAGGCAGTGGGTATAGTTCAAGCTGCCCCCCTCGCTTTCGTTGTACGTGGTGATGGCGGCCATGCCGGCGGGATCTTCGCGGGGCAGCTTCATCGCAAAGCCGTTCTCCGGGTAATCGATGAAAACGCCTGCGGCATATGAATCCACGTCCGCGGCCTCTTCCATAAGCCCGGCGTCCTCTTCGCCGTACCATTCGCTGAGGAGCTTTGCGGAAAGCATGCTGACTTCCACGATCTTTGCGTTCAGGCCCGCGCCGGTGCCGCCGGCTCCCGTATCCACGTCGGTCACGTCGATATATAATGCCGGGGAATCGATATCGATAGACCCCTCAGCGTTGATGCCCACTGCCGCGTACTCATTGTTCAGACGCGGCGCATGGGCTTCTATGGATATATTGCCGCCCACGATCCGCACGTCTCCCGCGTGGATCCCCTCTGCGCTTTGTTCAATACGGGGGGACGGTTTGCTCAGGTTTGTGCTCACGATATCCAGATCGGCATTGTTGAGGAACAAGGAGGTTCTTCCGATATTGTCCGCAACATCGATCCCGTAAACGCTTATCCCGCTGTTTTCCACGTCTATGGTCAGCTTCCCGCCGTTTTCGGAATACATTGTGACCTCTCCGCCGTTGAAGCTGTTCACCTCAATGCCGTAGTTCTGGCCCGCCGTGCTCCGAATGACGCTCTCCGTGTCCTCGATGCTGATGGCGACCCTGGCGTTAATCTGATAGTCCATATCCGGAGAGAGGATCTTGATGGGGCCGCCCTTGTACCCGTTCATATGGAGGATATACTCATAGGGATAGGCGACGCCGGTCTCTTCCGTCTCGATCTCCTCCAGCCAGAGACCCATGTGCATGCCCTGCGACGCGCGCCTTGCGCTTCTCGTATTCGGGTCATAGTATTCCCACGGTGAGAGGATAACACGGTCCTCCCGGCAGCTGCTGTTCTCGGGCCAGACCGCTACGGTCAGAGGGAAGCGCGTATACTGCGGATAGAAAACGAGGTAGCACTCGTCCTCGTTTTTTATTTCTTCATTCGCAAGGACGTTCATACTGTTTGGAACGCTCAGGACAGTCATCACCTTCGCGTTCGGGTCGTCGACCTTGATAACGTCCGTTCTTCCCGTATACGAAGCCATTACCGGCGTCAGCAGGTCAACGCTCGCCACATGAAGATAATCGTCCCTTGCAACGCGGTAAACGAGGTCGCAGTTCCAGCATGCGAATTCATAGCCGGGACGCTCCTCCGCCGTCAGAACGGGCGTATCCGTCCCGCTGAATCTGCTCATAGCCCTTGTAGACTCGCCGTTTTCCACGGCGATGATGCGTTTGCGCTCGCTGCCGAATTTTGTCAGCGTCTTCTCCTGCGTATAGCTGCAGCCGGTGCAGACGCGCCTCATGCTTCCGTCGGAGTCAAAGGTGGGATAAACAGTGACCTCCCATTCGCCGAAGGAGTGGGGTGCGACGTCGTACCACTGGCCGCATTCGGGATCGTCGCAGATCCTTCCGTGCAGTTTTGAGGTTTTTTTGTGGAAGCTGCGGGCATATTCGTCGCCGCTGAAATAGGCACCGTGGGCGTGGATTTTTTTCTGGATGGTCGAGTCCTGACGGTAGCCGCATACGAGGCAGAAGCGGTGCTTGCTGCCTTTGGTTTTTTCTGTGGCGGCCTGATCGAGTATCCAGTCGCCCCAGCTGTGCTCGCTCCTTGCGTTGATCTTTTTGCCGCATACGCACTCGCACCAATGCTCACGGCTGTTGCTGTAATACTGGAAAATATGCCTGTCGTGTCTTCCCAGAGCGGCGATCTCATCGCCGCTCTCATATCCGCAGACCCGGCAGCGGTTTCCCAAAAGTCCCGGTTCGGTCTCTGTCGGGTAAACAAGTATCTGCCGCTCGGCAAATTCGTGCCCGCACACATCGGAGCCGAACTTGCCGGAGCCTGCGCAGCCGACGCAGCGGTAGAAGTGACCGCCTTCCGTCGGCATCCACTTATAGCGGTGGTGTGCACGGAGCTTCGCGTCCCGGGTCCGGGAAAGGAGATTTCCGTTTCGGTCGGTGATCTCGCAGAAATAGAAGTAATCGACGACGCAGGCGTCCGCAGGGACATAGGTGATAAGGGTGCTTTCCGTCGCTCCGCTGGTTATGAAGTCGTTTCTGCCCCAGTATTCCTCGTCTCCGGCAGCCTCGTCAACGAGCATTTCCGGCTGCCCCTCGGCTCCGGCCTTTCTGTACCACTGGTAATAGATCTCATTGCTGTCTCCGAACACCTCCACATAGAAGGAGATCCGGTTCGTGTGCTTATAGTCGTCGGTGCTGCCGTCGGAGACGTTCGCGCCGATGTTCCGGGGCTGGGAAAGGATCCCGCCCATAACGTGGTTAACGGAACGTTCATAGCTGCAGGTGCAGTTCTCGCAGCAGGCACAGTCCGCACTGCCGGTGCAGACGCCGCAGCCGCAGCCGCAGTCGCCGGTCGCGCAGCAGGGAAGGCCGCAGTCGCAGTCCTCCTTGCAGTGATTGCATTCGGCACAGAAGTGATCGTTCCAGGCGTCGGACATAACACAGATCTCGTGGCTGCATCCCATTGCCTCGCAGGCAAGCACACAGCAATCGACACAGTATCCGCAGTCGGTGCAGAAATCCGTTGTGCAGGAGAAGTTCGTTTCGCAGTTTTCACAGAGGTGGTCCGAATCATAAAAGTCCGAATCCTCCACGCAGAGACCGCAATCGCAGCCGGCGGTTTCGGAGGCATCCAGGCAGCATTCCTCACAGAAGCCGCAGTATTCGCATATCTCGCCGTTGACACAGGTGAAGCCGCCGCAATTATCGCAGTAATGCGTCGCGGAATCATAGAATTCTTCGTTTCCTACGCAGATGCCGCATTCGCAGCCTTCCTCCTCGGAGGTCTCGAGGCAGCAGTCGAAACAGAGACCGCAGTCGTCGCAGAACTCTTCTACGCAGGAGAAGGCAACACCGCAGCGTTCGCAGAGGTGCTCGGGATCAACAAAATCCGCGCTGTATACGCACAGGCCGCATTCGCAGCCCTCGGCTTCGGAGGCGTCCAGGCAGCATTTCGTGCAGAGGTCGCAGTCATCGCAGAAGTCTATCTCCATGCAATATACGCACTCGCCGCAGCCTTCGCAGATGTCGGCGCAATCAATGCAATGGGCTTCGGGATCCGTGGGACACCACTCTTCAACATGGATTCCGCAATCCGGGCAATGGTTTCCGTGATCGGCGCAGCACGATACACAGTAGTTTTCGTCGGAGGCTTCGCACTTCGTCACATCCGAGTAGCATTTATTGCAATCCATGCAATGTTCCCAGTTCTTGACTGCGCATTTGATGCATAAACCGCAATCCGAACAGAATACGTCTTCAGGCGCCTCATTGCTGGCACTGGCAAAGCAATGTCCGCAATCCTCGCAGATCACGCAGCAGTCGCTGCAGTGGTGGTTGCAGCTGACGCAGATGGTGCCGTTCTCATAGGCCGCATAGAGACAGCTCCCGCAGTAATCGCACCAGAGGTTTTGATCGTCGTGGCAATAATAGCACGCATTGGTGCTGCATTGCCCGCATCTCTCATCGGTGTGAAGGAAGCAATACGGACAGTGCATATCCTCATCCCAACAGGAACTGCAATACCCGCAAATTCGGCAATAATCGATAATCGGAGTCTCGTTGTATAAACATTTGTCGCAGCCATTGCAATGCCATATATCATATGCGCAGCCCCAGCACAGGCCGCACTCATCGCAAAAATATTCGTCGAATCCATCCGGCGACGGGTCGCCTGATTCATAGTAGTCATCCCAGTCGAAGATTTTATGCGAAAAACCGCATTCCCAGCAAGCGTATCCCAGACCATGTTTTTCTACTTGCGCTCGCCCAAGAAAGATTGTAGTTTCCCAATAGTCCACCGTCGCCAGAGTGCCGATGGGCATAAGGGAGATGAAGAGCAACAGCGCGAGCAGCGCGCCTGTCGCCCGTTTCAGAATCAGTTTGCCTTTCTTCATGTATACCTCCTTGCTTGCCGGGAACTGCCGAACTGCGGACGGTATCCCGGGTATGTTTTTTAAATTTCAGTGTTTTTGCGCTGTATATTTCAGCGTACAAGCATTTTTGCTTTTGCAATAAAGTGGGATCCGGAGAGTGCGACACCCCACATTATATCAATTATCATTATAAAAAAAAGAAAGCCCTCAGTCAATAGCCTTGCCAAGAGCCGCCCGTTCGAATCCAATGACTAAAAAAAGAAAGCCGCCCGCACGGGGCAGCTTTCCTTTTATGTGTAAGAGCGCCAAAACGATACCGAAACCATAGTAAGTCCGCCAAAATGATACACGCCTGTTATCCCGACAAATTTGAATTCGTCAATCCTCAGTAATATGATAACAATACCACTCTTCCTCTGTCCTCTTGAACCCCACAGATTCAAACATTTTTTGACTTTGCGCATTAAAAGAATAAATATTAGCCCTAACTTCTTTTAACCCTTTTTCCTTAGCGCGTATGAGCATATTCAACACACATCTGCGACCAATATGCTGATTCTGGTACTCCTTACAAACTACAATGGAAACTTCCGCATTATCCGTAAGCG
>JAEEGG010013611.1_pt1 | contig 17376 bp, 18 predicted proteins | sample 9134161 | NCBI WGS metagenome assembly JAEEGG01 (sample SAMN16246543, study PRJNA631951) | gut metagenome | biome: gut microbiome; feature: rumen; material: CR-attached | host: Bos | place: Iran: Karaj | collected 2018-10 | reverse complement strand
ATCGTGCCAAGCACAACATCCTGCCGCTGTGAAAGTTCGGACTGATGCAGATCACCCGCCAGAGGGTGCGTCCGGCCATGAGCGTGAACGTCGAAGAAGTCTGTCCTACCTGTTTCGGAAAGGGAACCATCAAGTCGAGTTTCCTCTTTACAGACACTCTTGAGAATAAAATTGACAATCTGGTCAACAAGATTGGTGTCAAGAAGTTCTACCTGCACGTACATCCTTACGTGGCAGCCTACATCAACAAGGGCGTGTTCAGCCTCAAGTTGCAATGGCAAATGAAATACGGACTCGGTGTCCGTGTGATCCCCTCGCAGAAATTAGCCTTCCTACAGTACGAGTTCTACGACGAAAACAAGCAGTTCATCGACATGAAGGAAGAGACTGATAATTGAGAATTAAGAATCGAGAATTAAGAGAGGGCGCTATGTTTACACTCAAAATCCTGTTCTGGGCCACGCTGCTCATCGTATTCTATACCTACATTGGTTACGGAATACTCTTATACATCATCATCCGGCTGAAACGGCTCCTGAAGGGCGAACCCCTTCAGGCAGCCATGCCGGCAGATGAAGACCTGCCCACTATGACGCTGATGATTTGTGCTTACAACGAAGAAGAAGTTGTGGCGGAAAAGATGGAGAACACGCTGGCACTCGACTATCCGAAGGACAAACTGCGCATCATGTGGGTGACCGACGGCAGCAACGACCATACCAACGAACTCCTGAAAGCCTATCCAGAGGTGGACATCGTGTTTAGTCCGGAGCGCAAAGGCAAGACTGCCGCCCTGAAGCATGGTCTCAGGGAGCTGAAGACCCGTTATGTCGCCTTTACCGATGCCAACACCATGATCAACAGCGGTGCCCTTCGCGAGATAGCACGACTGTTCAGCGATCCCACGATAGGCTGTGTGTCAGGCGAAAAACGTGTAGCCGCCAGGAAAGCCGGTGAGATGGCTGCAGAAGGCGAAGGACTCTACTGGAAATATGAGAGCACGCTGAAGCGCTGGGATTACGAGCTGTACTCAGCAATGGGTGCTGCCGGTGAGCTCTATGCCATCGATCCAAAGCTCTGCCGCGAGGTGCCCGACGAAGCCCTGCTCGACGATTTCATGATGTCGATGTACGTCGTACAAGCCGGAAAGCGCATCGCCTATACTCCTGATGCCTTTGCCAGGGAATACGGTTCCGCCAATATCTATGAAGAATCGAAGCGCAAACGGCGCATCGCAGCCGGCGGACTCCAGAGCATCTGGTGGCTCCGTTCCATGCTCAACCCGTTCCACCAGCCGCTGGTCACCTTCCAGTATGTCAGTCATCGCGTGCTCCGGTGGAGCATCACCCCCATCGCGATGGTCCTGTTACTGCTTGTCAACATTGCCCTCGTCGCCATGGGAGCCGGAACATTCTATACGGTAGTACTCATACTCCAGGTTCTATTCTATTTAATGGCTTTGGCAGGATGGCTGTTGAACCGCTATGGTTACAAGAATAAGCTCCTTTATACCGCCTATTATTTCGTATTCATGAATTTTAACGTATTCCGCGGAATGTCCTATTTAAGGACACATGGGAAGAGTGGAGCATGGGAGAAAGCCAAACGAAGTTGAATTTTTTTCGTATTTTTTATTGCTGTATCAAAAATAATTCGTACCTTTGCAAAATCTACTGCGGTTTTGTAAAGAAATGGAAAAAGACGAGAGAGAAGTATTATTGCAGAAATTTGCTGACGCGAACAGAAAGCTTCTTTTAGCTAACGAACAGCTCGCGATAGCAAACAAGAAACTGAAGGAATACGAAGAAAAGGCTCAGAAAGCTGAGAATGCCAGCAAGATGAAGTCCCTTTTCCTCGCGAATATGAGCCATGAAATCCGCACTCCGCTCAATGCCATCGAAGGTTTCTCAAGAGTCATCGTAGAGACTGACTCCCAGGAGGAACGCATGAAATATTACGAGATTATCGAGAGTAACAACAACCGGCTGCAGAGCCTGGTCAATGAGATTCTCGATCTGTCGCGTGTGGAGTCCGGCGAGATCGTCATGAAGAAGAGTCCCACAGACCTTAATGAACTCTGTACTAGCATCAAGAACCTGTTCAAGTTCCGTTGTCCGGACTCAGTCAAGCTGGAATGGAGCCAGCCGAACATGAATGTGACGATGAACACAGATGCCAACCGACTGATTCAGGTATTCTCGAATCTCATCAGCAATTCGCTGAAGCATACGAGTCAGGGCACCATCGCCTACGGCTATAAGGTCTTGGACGAAGGGCATACGATTGAGATGTTTGTCAGCGATACCGGTAGCGGTATTGCCAAAGAAGACCTTGAACACATCTTTGAGACCTATGTCTCCCGCGATGCAGAAAACAATAAAAAAGGTTTTGGCCTTGGCCTGCCCCTCTGCAGAATCATCGTAGAGAAGATGGGCGGTAAACTGACGGTGGAGTCAGAGGTAGGAAAAGGTTCTGTCTTCACCTTCACCATGCCATTCGAAGGCAGCATCGGCGGGCTGGATCAGGGCAAGGAGACCACCACGACCAGCGTGCGCACCATCCGAATCAGCGGCCGTACTGACGATCTGAATACCAAGACTATCCTTGTGACCGAGGATGAGGATCATAATTACGAACTGGTGAAGATCGTGCTGCAGAAGCGCTATAAGCTGTTGCGGGCACACAACGGCATTGAAGCCGTAACCATCAACGAGGACGAGAAGCCAGACCTGATCCTGATGGACATCCGCATGCCTGGCATGAACGGTCTTGACGCCACCCGTATCATCAAGGAAGTATCATCTACCCCCGTCATCGCGCTCAGCGCCTATGCCTTCGAAGAGGATATCCGCGCTGCCAAGGAAGCCGGCTGTGACTACTTCATGGCCAAGCCGTTCAAGGTAGAGAATCTCATTGAGATTGTCAAGAAGTACCTCGGAGAGGAAGACTAATCATAAAGTTCAAAGCTCAAAGTTCAAATTAGAAGTTGTATGGGAAAGCTTGCTGTTCAGAAATACTTTTCGTTCATGATGCTCATCATCTCCTTCCTGCTGATGATCTTCACATTCACAGGACTGTTCGGAGGTGACGTCCAGCCTGCCGGCAATACGGCCCGCGCCATGCTTGTCTATGCTCTGCCGCTGCTCATTATCGCCAATGCCGTGTTTCTTATCTATTGGCTCATCAGGCTACGCTTTCATTGGGCACTCATGCCGCTTATCACCCTGCTCTGCTGTATCCCGTACATCGGAACCATCTTTCAGGTCGGATCTACAGACGAGAAGGCCGATATCAAGGCGGGCATCAAGTTCGCCTCCTACAACGTGGCACGTTTCTCGGGAGAGACCACGGGCTTCATCGCCCAGGACATTCTCGCAGAGATGAAACGCCAGAAGGTGGACATTGTCTGCTTCCAGGAGTACAACGACTTCAGCGGTGACAAAAAGAACTCCGACTCCTACAAGGACTACTTCCCCTACTCTGCCTTTGGCAATAACGACATGGTCATCTATAGCCGATATCCCATCGTCAATAAAAAGAACCTTGACTTCGAGCAGACGAATAACAGTGCCATGTGGGTGGAGATCAACGTCAACGACAACATCTACCGCATCTATAACGTCCACCTTGAGACGACAGGTATCAACAGCGCGCTGCATCAGGCAGCCAAGTTGTCTAAAAACGGGATCGAGGTGCGGAGGAATGCTTTCATGAACGCCATCTACGGCAGCTACACCATAGGAATGATTGCCCGCTCCGGACAGGCCAATATGCTGGCGATGGACATGAGGGAGTCTGAGGCACCTGTCATCGTATGCGGTGACTTCAATGATGTGCCATACTCCTACGTCTATAACACGATGTTGGGCGACAAGGTCGACGGCTTCAAGGAGTGTGGAAGCGGTTTCATGTACACCTACAGGGGCGGAAAGAAAGTCCGTATCGACTATATCTTCCACGACAAAGGCCTCGAAGGTCTCTCCTACTACAAGAAGGAGCTGAGCTACTCAGACCACTATCCCGTCTTCATGCGTATTGCCACAAAACAGTAATCATAATAAATCCCGCCAATTGGCGGGATTATTATATCACACAATCTTAAAACGTACACGGAAAGACCGTTCGTGCTCGTCCCAATTGGTGCCGAGCATCTCGAAGCGTCCTATCTGTGAAGTGCTGCGGACGTGCTTGCCGATGCAAGGACAGACATCATAGTCGCCGATACGGACCAGACGGATGGTGTCGGAAGCATCATCGGGCAGACGGTCGAGACTGACATCGTCTGGCAGTTCATCGCGGGTGACGAACTCGAAAGTGACGGGCAGGTCTTCCTCGATGAGCTCGTTCATACGGCGCTCAATCTCTTTTTCCTCCTGACGCGAAGGCTTGTGGTCGAGATAGAAGCTCATCTTGCTCTTCTTGCGCTCGACATGGGCATTATAGGAACGTTCACAGCCAAAAATACGGATCATGGTCTGATTGAGAAGATGCTCCGCCGTATGACTTGGAGGGAATTCGTCTTTATTGTGGTCGTTCAGGATATAGTCGTCTGCCATAGAATCACGCTTTGAATTTGAGGACAACTGCACCGAGAGGCTCGAGATCGACGGAAACATAGCAGTCGCGATACAGTTGGCGTTTGATCTCCTTGCCACTGAGCAGGTCGACGGCTGTCACATTCTTCCGCTCCTTCAGTTTCAGATAGTCGAAGGCATGAGCAGGAATGGTGACATCCATCGTAGTGGGCAGTTCGTCGAAGTTGACGACTACCAACAGAACCTCGCTGCCAGCCTTTCTCAAGAAAGCATACTGGCGCTGATACTGGCCGTTGACGTACATAAGGTCGAAGCAGACACCCTCGCAGACGGCTTTCTCCGTGACAGCGATGTTCAACACCTTATTATATATAGAGGCGAGAGCCTTCTCCTCTTTGGTAAGTCTGCCCTTCATGGCACGGGTGAGACTGCCCACACTCCAATAGTCGAAGATGGTGGTGCGTCCGTCGTGTCCGCTGAAACCCTCCTTGTCCATACCCGGCTCTCCATATTCCTGACCAGCGTAGATCATCACGGGATTCTGCTGGAGAAGTGCGGAGACGACGAGTCCTGGCACGCCCTTCTGGGCATTAGCGGCGAAGAAGGCACTGGCGATGCGCTGTTCATCGTGATTCTCAAGGAAATAGAGCATATGGTCGCGTATATCGTCGGTCTGCTGCCAAGCACCGGTGATCGCATGTACGGACTGGTGACCGCAGATAACGTCGCGGACAGTGTCGTACATACCCACCTTGTCGTAAAGGTAGTCGAAGCCTGCACCAAGGTAGTTACGGTATTCTGCGGGATTATAGACCTCACCCACGAAGATGATGCCAGGGTATGCAAACTTCACCTTGTCCGTAGCCCAGCGCCAAAACTCAGCGGGCACCATCTCCGCCATATCACAACGGAAACCGTCGATGCCCTTACGGGCCCAGAAAAGCAGGATATCGGTCATCTTGCTCCATGTGTTGGGAACGGGCTTGAAGTGACCTACACGACCGGCATAATAGTCGACGCCATAATTCAGCTTCACCGTCTCATACCAGTCGTTCATCCCCGGAGCATTGTGGAAACAGTCGTTACCAGTGGCCTTGGCAGGCTCTTCGCTATAAGGCTGCGCCTCACCATGATAGAGATCCAGGTAAGGTGAGAAGCGCTCACCCGGGCAATAATAGAAGTTGTTCTGCGGATCGAAGCCTAACTGAGGATTGTCATCTTCACCAAGATCCTTCACACCTTCCGGCTTGCAGATGGAATGATACTGACGGGCCACGTGATTGGGCACGAAGTCGATAATCACCTTCATGCCGGCCTTATGGGTACGCTCCACAAGCTGCTCGAACTCCTGCATGCGCTTGTTCACGTCAGTGGCCAGGTCAGGGTCAATATCGTAGTAGTCGGTGATGGCGTATGGCGAGCCTGCCCTGCCCTTGACGACAGCCGGATGCTGACGGGGAATGCCAAAGGCTGAGTAGTCTGTCTGCGTGGCATGACGGATGACACCCGTATACCAAATATGGCTCACGCCCATCTCCCTGATTCTCTTCAGGGTGCTGGGCGTGAAGTCTTTCATCTTTCCACAACCGTTCTCTTCTATCGTTCCACCTTCCTTGCGGGTGGTGTTACGATTGCCGTAGAGACGGGTGAAGATCTGGTAGATAACAATCTTCTCTTTCATTATTCTCCGATACTGTGGGCAGAAACTTCCTTATTGATCTTCGCAATCATACCCTGCAGAGCCTTACCAGGACCGCACTCCGTGAAGTCATCGGCACCGTCGGCAATCATATTCTCCACACTCTGGGCCCAGCGCACGCTGCTTGTCAGCTGAGCGATGAGGTTGGCCTTGATCTCTGCGGGATCAGTGTGGGGCTTGGCATCCACATTCTGATAGACGGGGCACTTCGGTGTCTTGATCTCCGTCTGCTCGATGGCAGCCTGAAGCTCATCCTTGGCGGGCTGCATCAAGGGAGAGTGGAAAGCACCACCCACCTTCAGCGGCAGGGCGCGCTTGGCACCAGCGGCCTTCAGCTGCTCGCAGGCCTCGTTGATGGCATCGAAATCACCAGAGATCACAAGCTGGCCGGGGCAATTGTAGTTGGCGGGAACCACCACGCCCTTGCCCATCTTGCTCACCTCGGCACAAATCTCCTCGATTTTGTCGAAGGGCAGTGCGATGATGGCGGCCATCGTCGAGGGCTGAGCCTCGCAGGCCTTCTGCATGGCCATGGCACGGGCATAGACCAGTTTCAGACCGTCCTCAAAGCTGAGGGCACCGGCTGCCGTCAGGGCAGAGAACTCTCCCAATGAGTGTCCGGCTGTCATCTTCGGGTCGAAGGCGTCGCCCATGCACAGGGCAGAGATGACACTGTGGAGAAAGACGGCGGGCTGAGTGACCTTCGTCTGCTTCAGTTCCTCGTCTGTTCCCTCGAACATAATGTCGGTAATGCGATATCCAAGAATGTCGTTTGCTTTCTCAAAAAGTTCCTTGGCAAGGGGATTATTATCATAAAGATCCTTACCCATGCCTACAAACTGCGCTCCCTGTCCGGGAAATACAAATGCTTTCATAATTCTTTCTCTATTTATTAATAATGTCTTTTCGGGCTGCAAAATTACGACTTTTTTCTGAATTAACCGCCATTATTGGCTTTTTTTTCTCACATACCGGTTTTCGACTTCCGTCAACATATTATTCGACTCCTGTCAAGATGTATTTTTATAACGCGGAAAGTTATGTTCACGGACGATGAACATAAGTTCAAGGCGCATGAACATATGTTCGTGGGCGGTGAACATAAGTTCACAGATCATGAATATAAAATTGGATTCTAGTCAAGTAAAAGTTGACACTGTGTCTGTCAACCACCGCACGACACAGCAGTTCTTCTATGTCGTTAAAAAAGCATTGCCCTTTCGTCTGGGGCCTCGGCCACAGGATCACCATCGACATATTCAATCATGATGGCCCAATATCCTCCATTGTCAGCACAGAAATGTCGCTCCAATTGGAGGATGCGGTGTCCTCGAAGGAAACGATTCAGTTCTTCCTCGATGGATTCTGACCCGAAGACGGGAATGGAATATAACTTTATTTGCATATCATATAATTTGCGTCATTGAGCCAGCCCTTGCTCTTTGGCGGCTTCTTAGGCCGCCTTTTTCGCAAGGTCAGGCCAATGACGGATTTTTACAATCTTTTTGTAGGGAATCACTGGAGGGCAAGGCGCAGGCCGAGGAAGTCGTCGCGGTTGTCGGGCGCGCCGCCGCTCCGATCCGACACACGGCAGAACCCCGCGTTGCTGCGCCAACTGCCACCACGGATCACGCGGTAAGAGCCCGAGGCTGAGCCTTTTGGATTCGTCTGCGATGAGGAGTCATAACTGCCGTACCAATCGCTACACCATTCCCAAACATTGCCACTCATATCATATAGCCCCAGTTCATTCGCCTGTTTGGTCTTAACATCGTGTGTAGAACTGCCGCTATTGTTGTCATACCACGCCACATCTTTCAATTTATTACTACCACTATACTTATAGCCACGGCTCTTGTTGCCCCCTCTTACAGCATATTCCCATTCTGCCTCAGTAGGCAGACGGAAACTTAGCCCTGTACTCTGATTCAACTTGCGGATAAATAGTTGACAGTCATCCCAACTGACCATCTCCACTGGGTTGTTACTTCCCTTAAAATTCGAGGGGTTATTACCCATCACTGCCTCCCAAAGAGCCTGCGTCACTTCTGTCTCCCCTATATAATAGGGTGACAGCGTCACCTGATGGGCTGGTTTCTCGTCACTATCTGCGTCACTGCCCTGCTCAGAGGTCGCTCCCATCGTAAACGTTCCACCATCGACACGGATCATCGTAAATGACACATTGCCGACGGTTATAACCTTACGACTCTCACCCGATATTGTTGCATTTGAAGGTGTATCTTTCTGCACTAACTGCTGGGTATTCGTAGTTGCAGTTTGCTCGGATCGTGCCTTTCTATCAACAGGGGCTGGTTGTAGTTTCGCTTTTTCTGTTTGTTTTTGTGTTACAGCATTAGTTGTACTCGCCAGTGTCTCATAGCGCTTGGCTGCACTATTCGCAAACATCCAGTTGCGCCAGCCAGAAGAGGTTGAAGAAGACCTGACGGTGGGTGTCTGCCCCTTGTCATTCTCCACGATAGACCTGCGTGAAACCATCTTTGTCACCTGATCACTCAGTTTGCCTAAGGAAATGCAACCGCCACTCTCCTGAAGAGCCGAAAGAAGGAAATAGGTGAAGAGACCGTGCTTCTTCTCTTCATAAGGATAGGCCGTCTCGTCACCATGTGCGGCAGAGAACACTACCATATTGCCCGAGATCGTTTCTTCTTTCACCTTAATGGCGACCCCACGGTTGGAGGCCAGCATCTGACCGTCACGACGGGCACCACTGAAGCAGGTATCGAGCAGCACGATTGTCCCCTTTGAAGGCATCAGGCTCAATTGCTTGTAAAGCTGTTCTGTGCTCAGCCCGCTCTCTGCCAGACGGCTGTCACCATCCACGGGAAGCAGATAGGCATGCTTGGCATCCTCACTGGGCATGCCGTGACCACTATAATAGACAATGGCACGCGCCTCGCCCTGATAGGCTTTCATCACATTATCAAGCCACAACAGCTGCCTCCGCATTTCATTGAGCGTGGCATCTGGAGTATAACGAATGTTCTTTGTTGGCACACCAAGTGTCTTTTCACAATATAGTTTGAAGGTTGCACCGTCATTCAATGCAAACGGCACAGGCTGTTCGTACTTGTAATTCTCGTTCGAGATAATCAGTACAAACATATCGGGGTCTTGCTGGTCGTTGACAGCAATGCGGGTATCAACATCTGTCTGCGCCAACAGCATGATGCTACAAATGAACAACTGCATCAAGAGGTATAAACGCTTCATATTCCTTTTTAGTTAATTTAGGTGCAAAATTAACAGATTTTTCTCAATTAAACAAACAATTAATCATAAATCCTTTGTTTCTTAAAAAAAAGAACGTATCTTTGCACACAAATAACAACGTTAGTTTGCGGTTCAGAAAGAGAACTATTGACAAAAATGAAGCTCATAGTCATCACCAAGCCCACGTTCTTCGTGGAAGAAGACAAGATTCTGACTGACCTCTTTGAGGAGGGTCTTGAGAACCTGCACTTGGACAAACCAGGAGCCTCGCCGATGTATTCCGAGCGACTGCTGACACTGTTGGGCGAGGATTATTACAACAAGATCACCGTTCACAGCCACTTCTACCTAAAGGAAGAATATCGGCTACGCGGCATCCACATCGACGATGCCTTCACAGAACCGCCCTCTGGCTACAAAGGGAACATCTCACGCACCTGCCACGCCATCAGTGAACTGAAGGAGGCAAAGAAGCACTCAAACTACGTGTTCCTGCACTGCATCCACGATAGTCAGACGCACCCGGAAGAGAAATCGTCATTCACCTATGAGGAGCTGAAGGAGGCCTCGCGTCAAGGACTCATCGACAAGAAGGTATATGCCATCGGCGGTATGAACCTTGACAACGTGAAGGAAGCAAAGGATCTCGGCTTCGGAGGCGTCGTCATTTGCGGTGACCTGTGGAACCGCTTCAATATCCACAACGAGATTGACTACAAGGAACTGCTCAACCGCTTTGAGCGTCTGCGTAAGACCATAGAATAGATTAAGAACAGAACAAAACGATAGAAAAGATGAGTGAGACTAACTCCTACATGGTATTCTCTGGCACTGCCACGAAATACCTGGCAGAGAAAATCTGCCAAAGCCTGGGATGTCCGTTAGGACAACTGCTAATCACCAAGTTCTCCGATGGAGAGTTTGCCGTATCTTACGAGGAGAGTATCCGTGGACGCGACGTATTCCTGGTACAGAGCACCTTCCCCTCTTCAGACAACCTGATGGAACTGCTGCTGATGATTGATGCTGCCAAGCGTGCGTCTGCCCGTACCATCAATGCCGTCATCCCCTACTTCGGATGGGCCCGTCAGGACCGTAAGGACAAACCGCGTGTCAGCATTGGTGCCAAGCTTGTGGCCGACCTGCTGAGTGTGGCTGGTGTGAACCGTGTCATCACGATGGACCTGCATGCGGACCAGATCCAGGGATTCTTCGACGTGCCCGTGGATCATCTATATGCCTCAGGCGTCATCATCCCCTACCTCGAGAGCCTGCACCTCGAAGACCTGGTCATCGCCTCTCCAGACGTAGGCGGTTCGAAGCGTGCCAACACCTATGCCAAGTATTTTGGCTGTCCGCTCGTGCTCTGCAACAAGACCCGTGCCCGTGCCAATGTCGTTGCTACCATGCAGATCATCGGCGAAGTGGAAGGAAAGAATGTTGTCATCGTCGATGACATGGTCGATACGGCAGGTACCATTACCAAGGCTGCCGACCTGATGAAGGCAAACGGTGCGAAGACCGTCCGTGCCTGTGCCTCTCACTGTGTGATGAGTGGTCCGGCCAGTGACCGTGTCCAGGGTTCAGCCCTCGAGGAGATTGTCTTTACGGACTCTATCCCCTACACCCAGCGCTGTGCCAAGGTAAAACAGCTTTCCGTTGCCGACACCTTCGCTGAGGCCATCCGCCGCGTCATTCGCAACGAGAGCATCAGCGACCTCTATATCATCTGACCATCGCATGAGCATCAAGACTATTTTTGGACTGACAGCTGTGGGCACGCTCTGCCTCTCCTGTCAGTCCAATACTTATCAGATTGACGGATTCGCACGTGACTTCAAGGATGGTGACACCATCTGCATGCGTAGCGAGTCTGTCGGTAACAATCCCATCATCATCACACAGGTTGCAGACGGGAGATTCTCATTCACAGGTGAGTCCGGTTCCGTCGCGCTCTGTCACATCTATCCCAAGAACAGACCAGAAAGCACGGTTTCCTTTTTCCTCGAGCCAGCAAGGATAACAGTCGAGTTAGCCCTGGCACAAGAAAGAAACCGAGTGTCTGGCACCGCTATCAACAATACATGGCAGCAACTAAATGACTCCATACGCCAACTCGGGCAAGAGGTCATAAGGACCTCATTGCTGCCAGTAGCAGACAGTGTTACCCAACAACAGCGCGTCAGGACGGTAGACAGCCTGCACCGCCGGATGTCTGACTGTATCCTCAACACTGCCCGCCGCAACAGCGACAATGTTTTAGGACAATACATCAACCAGAATTATAAATCGCCCGAGTTCAAATGACCCCGGGCGATTTTTTCTATGATAACTGTCTCCTGACGGTTAACCGTTGAACGCAGGCAGTTCCAGCCACTTCACATAGCAGAAGTCCTGACGATGAGGCAGGTTCTTGTTCTTCGGATACATACGGATGGCACTCTTGTACTGTCCGAACTGCTTGGGAGCCAGCTCTGCCTCGAAGGTATAGTTATTACCCTCATGACCTGTCATCTTCAGAGGCTCTACAGAGAATACCTTTTCGTCACCGTCTCCGCTGATTAAGACATTAACCTTCTCCAGACCGATGGCATCGTCAAGTCCCTGCTCGTTGATGACGTACTTCAGAGTATACTTCTGACCAGACTCTGCACCAGTAACGGGGAAGTTCCACTCGGCAGACACCACGTTGATGGAATCCCAACGCTCTGCGACCGTCTCCTTCCACAAGGCAATCTCCTTGGCCAGACGGTTGTCGCTCTTAGAGAGTTCCTTGAAGCGCTTGGCTTCCTTCTCATAGAACTTCGAATAATAATCGTCGAGCTGGCGCTTCATCGTATAGTGAGGAGCAATCTGAGCGATAGAATTCTTAATCACCTTGATCCAACCCTTCGAGAGCCCCTTCTTATCCTTATTATAATAAAGAGGTACAATCTCGTTCTCGAGCAGGCTGTAGATGGTAGCAGCGTCGAGCTGATCCTGATAACCCTGGTTCTGGTAGGTGCGCTTCTCTGTGAGAGCCCATCCGGCACCCTCACGATAGCCCTCCAGCCACCAGCCGTCCTTCACGGAGAGGTTCACCACACCGTTCATCTCAGCCTTCTCACCGGATGTTCCGGAAGCCTCAAGAGGACGCGTCGGCGTATTCATCCAGATATCAACACCTGATACCAGACGGCGGGCCAGCAGGAAGTCATAGTCCTCAAGGAAGATGATCTTACCCTGGAATTCCGGACGCTGACTAATCTCGAAGATCTTCTTGATAAGACCCTGACCAGCACCATCTGCAGGGTGAGCCTTACCGGCGAAGAGGAAGATAACAGGACGCTCAGGATTATTAACAATCTTATTCAGACGATCGAGGTCGGTGAACAGCAGGTGAGCACGCTTATAAGTGGCAAATCGACGGCAGAAACCAATTACCAATGCATTGGGGTTGAAACGCTCAAGCAGCTTCACCACGCGAGAGGGATCGCCCTGATTCTTTAGCCAAGTTTCGCGGAACTGCACCTTAATATAGTCAAACAGCTTAGCCTTCAGAGCCTGGCGGGTAGCCCAGATTTCCTCATCGGGACAATTGTAGATGCCGTGCCAAATCTCTTCGTTCGACTGGTCACCCATAAACTTAGCGTCGAAATACTTACTATAGACATTACGCCACTCGGCTGCAGCCCATGTGGGGAAGTGAACACCGTTGGTCACGTAGCCCACGTGATTCTCCTCGGGATAGTAGCCGTTCCAGATGGGGGCAAACATCTTCTGCGATACCCAGCCGTGAAGCATGGATACGCCGTTGACCTCCTGACAGGTGTTGCAGGCGAAGGTCGACATGCAGAACTTCTCACCCTTATCATCCGGATTGGTACGACCCATACCGATGAACTCATCCCATGAGATACCGAGTTTGGCGGGATAGCCGCCCATATACTTGCCGAAGAGTCCCTCGTCGAAGTAGTCATGACCGGCAGGAACAGGAGTGTGGACAGTATAGAGGCCGCTGGCACGAACCAGCTCCATGGCCTGGTTGAAGGTCAGGCCCTCTTCGATATAGTCGCACAAGCGCTGCAGGTTGCAGAGCGCAGCATGACCCTCGTTGCAATGGTAGATATCCTTCTTGATGCCGAGTTTCTTCAGCAGCAGCATACCACCGATACCGAGCAGGATCTCCTGCTTCAGACGGTTCTCCCAGTCACCGCCGTAGAGGGCGTGCGTGATGGGCTTGTCGAAGTCTGAGTTCATCTCGTTGTCAGTGTCCAACAGATAGAGTTTCACACGACCGACGTTCACACGCCATACATAGGCATGCACCTGATAGTTGGTATAGGGTACATCAACCACCATCGGATTGCCATCCTTGTCAAGCTGACGTTCGATGGGCAGGCTGCCAAAATTCTGAGTCTCATAGTTGGCAATCTGCTGGCCTTCCATGTTCAGCGACTGTGTGAAGTAGCCGAAACGATACAGGAAACCGACAGCGCACATGTCAACGTTAGAGTCAGAAGCCTCCTTCACATAGTCACCGGCCAGCATACCCAGGCCACCAGAATAGATTTTCAGAGCAGAGTGGATACCATACTCCATACAGAAGTATGCCACTGACGGGCGCTTAGCGTCGGGCTTCACGTCCATGTACTTACGGAACATCGCGTAAACATCCTTGACACGCTTCATCAGTGCCTTATCTTTCAGAATCTCGCCCTTACGTTCAAAGCTGAGACGCTCAAGCAGCATCACAGGGTTATGTTTCACATCGTGATACAGCTCAGGGTCGAGGTCGTGGAACAAGTCACGGGCCTCGAAATTCCATACCCACCACATGTTGTGGGCAATCTCGTCCAAACACTTCAGTTCCTCAGGAAGGGTGGCCTTGACGGTCAGAATCTTCCATGAAGGAGAGTTTGTGTAATCTGCTTTAATTTTCATAATCCTATCAAAATAAAATATTTGAATTCTGTTATTACTTTTTCACCTTTTCACTTTTTCGCCTTTATACGCTCCTCTGCCTTTGTAAGGGCTATGTCGTAAGCCTCATAGTAGTATTTGATAAACTCACTCCAAAGCGCTTTCTTCGACAGTGCACTGGCATTCTTGCGGCAGGCATCCACCTGTTTTTTCGTCATATTCGAATAATCGGCCACAGTATCCTTGATGATGTCAGCCACCTCCGAATAATTATAGTCTGTCCGGTGGATGACCTTCACGCCGTCGGTAATCTCACCATAACGGCCTATCTCCTTGTTGGCCCAAAGACCGAAACCGGCGAGATCGGTCGTGATGCAAGGCACCTTGAAAGCTACTGCTTCCAAAGGAGTATAGCCCCAAGGCTCATAATACGACGGATAGATGCATAGGTCATTACCCAACACGACGTCGTAATAGGTCATGTTCACGACACCGTCATTACCGTCAAGATAGCAAGGCAGGAAGATTACCTTCACCTTCTCATCCTTACGGTTATGCATATCGTAGTATTTCATCATACCCAATACATTATCGTGGCTCATGTTATGCAGCCAATGTGTTACCTGTGGTACGTCAAGGGGGGTATCGTATTTCTTGCCACTCTTCAATCGTTCCTGCAAGTCCTTACGGGGTTCTCCCACCCAACCAGGAACTTCAATAAAGGCCACCACCTTTTTCTTCAGGTCGCGGTCACGAAGCAGACGGTTCATGGCTTCCACGAACACGTCGATACCCTTATTGCGGAATTCATAACGACCTGAGGTTGAAACGAGTAGCGTGTCATCGTCAAGATCTTCTCCAAGCAGCGCATTGGCAATGTCGAGCATCTTACGACGAGCCTGACTGCGCTTGCTGCTAAACTTGGCAACACTGGGTACAAAACTATCGTCGAAACCGTTGGGCAACACAACATCCACAGGTTTGTCGAGAAGTTCGACACATTCCTTGGCTGTGATATCACTCACTGTCGTAAAGCAGTCCACATGGTGGGCAGTCTGCTTCTCAATCGAGTGTTTGCTCTGCATATTCAGCTCCCACGACATCTGGTCACCGTTATAGGCAAAGAGATAGTCATAGAGGGGTTTCATATTACCGGCAATAGAGCGGCCGATACTGGTGGCATGGGTCGTAAAGACGGTACCAATCTGGGGAAGCTTGTTATTGATATACAAAGCTCCTAATCCACACATCCACTCATTGGCATGATAAATGACCTTCTTCGAACAGTCGAGATAGTAGTTATAATAGCTCTCCACAACCAAGGCTGCTGCATACGAGAACATCGATGCCTCGTCGTAGTCGCCATAGGCATGCAGCGAGTCCACCTGATAGTGTTCCCACAACCAACCATAAATCTCGTCTTTCTTCTCAAAATAGGGATTAAAGTCCACAAGGATTGCGATGGGCTCTCCGGGCACCGTCCAACGGCCTACCCTCACTTTGAGTCCCTGCTCTTTAGCCACACCTTGCCAATCAGCAAAGAGTGACTGATCCTCCTTGAAATAAGGACTTTCACTTTCTTTCCAGAAATCAGGACCAATAAAGATTACCTTATCCTGAAGTGCCTCTTGTAGGGTTTTGGCACGTGTCGAAAGGACTGTATAGATTCCCCCTACCTTGTTGCAGACTTCCCAACTTGATTCAAAGATGTAGTCTGGCATTAACTGTTCTTTTGCCATCGTTTTAATAATATCTGCGTGCAAAGTTACTTAAATAATTTTAAAATCCACAAACTATTTACTATTTTTTTAGTTAATTCTTTCAAATCATGATTTAGATTATTATCTTTGTCAGCAAAAAAGAAAACAGACTGAAAATGAAGAAGTTATTTGCCACTATAATTTGCCTCCTCGCAGTGCTGACCACGACAGCCCAGGAAACTGGCGGTCCCTTTCGCGCGTACCTTATTAATAAAGAATATAGTGTGTTCCTCAGAATCGATTTCTATCAGGAAAGCATCTCCGTTCCCGGACAGGATCTCTACGGCAAGTTACCAGGCTATCTTTCGAAGCAGCACAATTCTTTCTGTTGGCTCATCACCTCTGCTGAGGTCGATGGTAACAAGGCTACGCTGCAGATGATTAACGACTATGGTAGCGAAGACCTGACCGCCACGCTCACTGCAGAAAGCGATTCTGTCTACGTGCTGAAGCAGATTGATGGAAGCACGCTGAAAGTACCCAATAACGGGAAATGGCAGAAACTGCCTAAGACACTGGAATTGAAACGTCAATAACCGTCATCCCTACTCTCAAGACTTAATAACCGTCGGAACTGCCTCCACCGTTATAATAGTCGACGTCTGCCCCACCTGCAAAGTCCTCGATTTCGTCATCCTTCGATTCATGTACCAAATCATCCTCAGGATATCCTTGATAGCCTGTGATGGGGGTTCCGTGTGATTCCTCAGGGAAACCAACCGTGTCCACTACTTCCGTCGGAGGTTCCTTCACCTTCGGGACAACCTCAAACTCATGCACTTCTTCCTGATCAACTTTCTGTTCTCCGGCCTGATTACTACAGGAGGCAACAGCCAAGGTCACCAGCAAGAATATCAATAAAACAAATAACCTGTTCATTTCCTTACCCCCTTGTTTTATTCCAATAGATATACCCGCCGATAAGCACCAGCGCCACAACTGTAATAATATGCAATGTATCCATAGTCACTCCTCTTTTTGTGATTCCGCTTGCAAAGATACAATAAAAAAATGAAACAAACAAAAAAGCCCTGAAGAAATCTCTCCAGGACTCTAAAAAAAGAAGGCGGCCTCCTACTCTCCCGCATTGCATTGCAGTACCATCGGCGCAGGCGGGCTTAACTTCTCTGTTCGGAATGGGAAGAGGTGGGACCCCGCTGCAATAACCACCTAATAAGGGGTTTGACATCTTCACACAAGAACTGCTTTTGAGACTTCAGTCTCCTCTGAGCATCGTATACGCTCT